>Ga0209212_1001899_pt1 | contig 31705 bp, 30 predicted proteins | sample RifGroC2_FD_183996 | JGI IMG/M metagenome (GOLD analysis project Ga0209212, IMG submission 183996) | Groundwater microbial communities from Rifle, Colorado, USA - Groundwater C2 (SPAdes) (version 2) | ecosystem: Environmental > Aquatic > Deep subsurface > Groundwater | place: Rifle, Colorado...
ATTACAACCCCCTGAATTCCCCTCTAGTAAGGGGTAATTCAGGGATGTATTGGTTTAATACCTTACCAATGATAACTACTATTTTTAGCATTTTATAATATGTTGGTATTTTTAGTGTTGTTCTGTGCCTTTCCGTGGTGAAGTGTTATGATATCTTGACGCACACGTTTTAATACTTCCTGAGCCGCCTTTTCGACTTCCTCAGAAAGTCTCACTCCCGTCTCAAAGCATTTTCCTTCAATACCATAAACGATAAGGTATTGGGGTAACTGTTTAAGCGCCCTTGCAAGTTCAATGGCTTCAGCAACACCAAAGGTGTGTGTAGAGCAATGAAAATACTTTGTTGGAATGGGCTGTGGGGATGCATTGAACCGATGAAGAGTTCCAGGCTTTGCTCCTGAGCAAACTGCATCAATAATTATAACTGCGTCGTAGTTCTTCCATAACTCCGTTAAAACCGAGCCATCAGTGCTTTCTTCGAGGATATTGACATGATCAAGTATCTGTTTCTTCAGGTGTTGAGCAACAATGAGTCCTACAGCGTCATCACCGCGATACGCATTGCCAACACCGATTACTAAAATAGAAGATTTGCCATGTGTAATGGAATCGGAAAACATCATTTCTGTTCTCGATCTATATGTAGTTTCAAAAAATGTGTAGCGCATGAGATACATGGATCGTAGTTACGTATTGCCTGCTCACACTGTAGCGTAAGCCTCTCGTCCGGGAGATGCAGATATTTCGGGATAAATTGCCAGAGGTCGTTTTCGATGGTCTTCTGATTCTGTGATGTAGGTGGAACAATCCTGGCATCTACGATTATACCTTTTCCATCAATACTGTAACGATGATAGAGGATGCCACGTGGCGCTTCTGTGCAACCAAAACCTGTAGCAACGGTAGGCTGGGCTTGTATTGACGGTTTTTCAGGTTTCTCATATTGATCAATTATACGCAATGCTTCGTCACAGGCATAAAGGATTTCTACGCCACGAACGATAATGCTCTTAAATGGATTACGGCAAACTGGAGAAAGTCCTGCTGAACGTGCCGCCTCTTGTGCGGATGGAGAGAGTAGGTCGAAGTTCAGGTTATATCTTGCGAGAGGACCTACAAAATATGCGCCTCGCTCTTTAATCGCAGAATGGAGGGCGTTTGAATGTTGCACGTGTTCTTCAATAAAGTAATTTTCGTATTCTTGTATTGAAATATCTAATCCTTTATTTGAAACAAGCCTGCCTTCGTTAAGAGGGTATTCATTGATGTGACGGAGTGCAACAAATTCGTAGTCTTGTTCAAAATCTGGAAAATTGAGAGTGGCAGTCCATCGTACTGTTTCCAGAGCTGCATCCCTTGCCCATTTGAGCTTTTCGGCAATAGGAGCCAATTCCTGCATGGAGGGCACTTTATAAAATCCTCCCACTCGTACATTTACTGGGTGGATTTCTCTGCCGCCAAGGAGTGCAACAATTTCATTGCCTATCTTCTTTAGCTGTAATCCACGTTGAACGATATCAGAATGGTCTTTTGCCATCTGGATTGCATCAGGATAACCAAGAAAGTCGGGTGCGTGCAGCATATATACATGAAGTGCATGACTTTCTATCCATTCTCCACAGTAAATAAGCCTGCGCAAAGCTCGAAGCTGGCCTTCAACCTTAACGCAGAATGCATATTCCATTGCATGTACAGCGCTCATCTGATAAGCAATGGGGCATATTCCACAAATGCGTGCTGTAATATCCGGGGCTTCAGTGTAGTTGCGCTCGCGTAAAAATGCCTCAAAAAACCTCGGTGGCTCGAAGATTTTGAGTTTGACATCTGCTAATTTGCCATCTTTTACCTTAATGTAAAGGGCACCTTCGCCTTCAACACGTGCAAGGTAGTCAACTTTAATAGTTTTACTTCTCATAAGCCTCGCTCTCCTTGCGAAATGGTTCTGCGTAAGCATTGAAGGTGCGAAATGTTCTTACGATATTATCTTTGTCTAGTCCAAGTTGGCTAAATTGTGAACTTAGCGAGGTAGTATTTGGCGTCTCCATGGGGCCATAGCAGCCATAACAACCGCGATGATAAGATGGGCAAATTGCATTGCATCCAGCGTGTGTTACAGGTCCTAGACATGGTATGCCGCATGATACCATTACACACACATTGAATCGTCGTTTACACTCAATACAAACACTATATGATGGCGTGTTCGGTTTGCGTCCATGCAAAAAGGCACTCAAGACTTCGAGCAACTGGCGTTTGTTTATTGGGCAACCGCGTAATTCATAATCAACGGGGACATGATTTGCAATTGGCGTTGATTTGTCAAGCGTTTCTATGTATTGTGGTTTAGCATATACTAACGAAATAAAATCATTTACATTTTTAAAGTTACGTAACGCCTGAATACCGCCGGCTGTCGCACAAGCGCCAATCGTAACCAGTAACTTTGAATTTTGGCGAATTTTCTGGATACGTTTAACATCATGCTGTGTAGTGATTGATCCCTCGACAAGAGAGATGTCATAAGGGCCTTTCCTTACAGTACTAGTTGCCTCAAGAAAGTATGCAATATCTACCCTGTTGGTTATTGCTAGTAATTCATCTTCGCAGTCCAGAAGGCTCAATTGACATCCGTCGCATGAGGCAAATTTCCAAATTGCAAGTTTTGGTTTTCGTTTTATGGTCATTTTAAATTAGTAGTTGAGCCACGAATTTACACAAATAAACACGAATGAAAAATATAAATACTTAAGGAGATTCGTTAGTGGCTAATTAATGAACTACTATATTTCCCGCTTTCCAAAAATAGCCTTAATACGATCGAGTCTAAATACAGGTCCATCTTTACATACAAAACAAAATCCAAACTGGCAATGTCCACAAAGTCCGATTCCGCATTTCATGTTGCGTTCCATTGAAATGAAAATGTTTTCTGTTTTAATACCACAATTTTGTAGTTCCTTTATAGTAAAGCGGATCATCACCTCAGGACCGCAAATCATTGCTATTGTTTGCAAAGGATCAAACTGAGCTCTGGGGATAAGCGTAGTAACCACACCCACATTACCACGCCAATTTCCTTTAGCGCTATCAACTGTAACCTTTACTTCAACGTCGAAGCGGCCTCTCCATTGTTCTAATTCTTTTTTATAAAGCAAGTCCTCCGGCATTCTTGCACCATAGAGAAGTACAATTCTCCCATACTTTTCACGTTGTGAAATGAGTTGGTATAATGCCGGGCGAAGCGGCGCTAATCCAATTCCTCCAGTTACAATTACAATATCTTTTCCAAGTGAATCTTCCAGTGGCCAATAACTTCCAAATGGACCACGTACGCCTAATACGTCCCCCTTTTTTAATTTACTTATAGCTTTTGTTACAGTTCCTACTGAACGTGTTGTGTGTTTAAGAACTTCAGGTTTTGAAGGGTCTCCGCTTATGGAGATTGGGGCTTCTCCTACACCGAACACATAGAGCATATTAAACTGTCCGGCTGAAAATGGGAATTCGTGAGTACCGTTTGTTGATTTGAGTTCAATTGTAAATGTGTCGTGTGTTTCCTTTCGCACCCATTGAATACAAAACTGGGCAGGAAGCATCGGATTAGAGTCTTTTATCATCGTTGCTCTCACAGTGAACGCCATAGACATCAAGAAGTTGTAATCTTGTCGCCTCCAAACGCTGCGTAATTATATGGGTGAAACGCTTTAATAATTCATAACCCAGGTCGTGGTTTTGTTCACATTTGGTACGGAGACATCTTCCATCCATTGCAATTGCACAAGTAGGCTCTAAAACACGTGCATCATAGTGCCAGTGAAACGGTGGAACAAGCCACGACCAGCCAAGCACATCGCCATCCCCTATGGTTTGAATTGTTATCGGACCGCGGATTGGGGTGAATATTTCAAGCGCCACTTTACCAAAATGGATTACGTAAAAATTATTAGCTTCTTCACCCTCACGCAGAATAAACTGTCCGATATCAAATCGGACTTCATTTGAACATCCCATGATAGTTTTAAGATAGCTTGGATCAATACCTTTAAAGAATGGATGTTCTGCTATATATTGTTCAATTGTTTTCATCGTCCTTCTCCTTTACTGTAATGGTTCACTGCAAGAGCGCAAAGAAGAGGTGGGAAGGAGGGAAGTTTTGTGAATCCGACCCTCTTGGATTCACAATCTCACAATCTCACAATCTCACAACTTCTCAACTTCTTTGCTCTTCTAAGCCCTCTGTGGTTTTCTTTTCAGTGGTTTGCTCGCTTTCACGAATGGCGCTGACTTCTTCAGTAATATCAATAGCAACAGGACACCATGTGATACATCGTCCACAACCAACACAGCCCGACGTGCCAAATTGGTCAATCCATGTGGCAAGTTTGTGTGTCATCCACTGGCGATACCGCGACTTTGCAGAAGATCGGATACTTCCGCCGTGAATATACGAAAAATCCATCGTAAAACATGAGTCCCACTTCCGCCAGCGTTCGGCATGCTCACCGGTCAAGTCTGTGACATCCTCAACTGTAGTGCAAAAACAAGTAGGACAAACCATTGTGCAGTTGGCACACGTCAGACAACGTTTCGCTGCATCATCCCAACGTGGATGTTCATAGTTTTTGTAAAGTAAATCTTTGATGTTTGCCGTGTCCATGCTTTTACAGATTTGTTCTGCTGTTTTTTTTACAACAATGTCAGCAGCATACTTCTCCTCATCATTTGCAATCTTGTACGGGATTTCATGTAGAATTCCCGCCCCCAGTTCAGTGCCTATTTCTACTATGAAATAGTGTCTATCGTTTTTGAGTATCTCTGTCAAAGCAAGATCAAAACCAGAGGATACTTTAGGTCCTGCGTTCATTGATGCACAAAAGCACGTGCCACCGGCTTTCCCGCAGTTAACAACCAAAATAAAGATACCCTCACGCCTCAATTTATAGTGTGGATCAGCAAATTTCCCGCCCGTAAAAACTTTATCCTGAATAAAAATTGCATGAATATCGCACGAGCGAACGCCAATAAAGGCAAATTTTTTAATTTTTTCATTATCTGTTAGAAACCGAAAGGTATTCCCATTGCGTTTTGCTTTCCACATGCGTAATTCAGACGGAAATAGGAATTTTTTCCAGGAGTGGGGACCTACCGTATGGTTGAAAAATGCTTTATCGTTTTGTTTTTTAATGCGATATTTGCCGCCTTCCTGTTCGTCTGTGTACCCTATTGGTAAATCGGTAACAGATTTTAATTCATCATACACAATAGCATCTTCACCCAGCGTAGGACCAACAACCTGATAACCCCTCTTGATCAAACCATCAAGGAGTTTCTGGAAATGGGTGCTCTCCAAAATGGCCGTTTCCCTTATTTTTAATGATGGCGCTGTCATATAACTCTGCCTTCAGCCTCGTTGGTTATTACTTTGGCATTATTTTTAACCATTCGTCCATAGTAAGAACGGGTGCAAATTTCCCTGTCTGGCTTGGTACTAACGGAAGAAAGAATTCTACTACTGCACTGTAGTCACTTGCTTCAACAATGATATAATAGTCGTGTTCTGTGACTGTGACGTATGCGCCGAGTACCTTTACTCCTTTTTCTTCAGCCTCTTTTCTCCCTTCCCAAAACTTGTTAAGCATTTTCGCTCCGTCAGCGCTTCTGCCAGGGCAATTTTCAGGTGTATGCGTCCAGTAGGCAACGTATAATGTTTTTTTATCGGTAGTGTTAATTGCCCATCCTTGTTCCTTTTCAGCGCCTTCTGCATATAAATTAGAACTGCATAAAGTTGTAAAAACAAACAAACCAAGAGTGCTGAATATCCCAACCAAACTATGCTTCATTACATTTTCCCCTTTTAAAATATTATGTTTATTGAAAACAAATTATCGCTTTTTCCGTAAAATCAAGAGATTCTGGGAAGACATGCAGGATGGGTTAAGCGATGCGAACCCATCGTTGCCGTTACTGTTGGGTGCGCTATGCTTTACCCGACCTACTTTTAATGTTCAGGAATTTCAAACTATTGTGCCTCCACCTTGATGGGGGAGGCTAGGTGGGGGGTGAAAGAAAAAGCTACGCACCCTCCCTTTGTCCATCCCATCAAGTGAGGGATTATCTTTAATTCATGTAGTCGCCGAAGGCCTAATTTAATGTTTAGGAATTTCAAAGTTGTTGGTTTTAGGTTGTGTGAATCATAATTAAATAATAACACACCCCAGGCCCCTCTTGATAGAGGGGAGATGTGGCGTTTTTCCCCTCTATCAAGAGGGGATTAAGGGGTGTGTTATCATAATAAAAGTCGTTGGGTTTTGTCTTTTAAAACCCAACCTAATTTAACATTAGCATACATAAACAACACAAATATTTATCAACATATTCTTGGCAGTTGATCTCCAACAAGCATATCAATAATTCTTGTCCCGCCAATTACCGTTTTTAGACACACCTTACCTTGCGGTTCTTTAAGTGCCTCTCCAATAATTTCAGCATCTTTGCCTAAGTCATCTTCTTTGAGTATGTCACACACCTTAGCAGCGTCATTTGCTGAAGCGACAATCACAACCTTTCCTTCATTTGCGATATAAAGAGGGTCGTATCCCAGTATCTCACACAAAGCCCTTACGTTGTTATTAATTGGAATATTTTGCTCATTAATCAGGATACCATATTTTTTTGTGTTTACAATCTCATTAAGTGTGGTAGCGAGTCCTCCCCTTGTGGGATCTCTCATAAATTTAATATTGGCGCCAGAGTTAATTAATCTGCCAATAAGACCAGAAAGGGGGGCGCAGTCGCTCTTTATAGATGGACTGAAACCAAGTGATTCCCTTTCAGAAATTACAGCAAGTCCATGGTCTGCAATCGTGCCGCTGATAATTATCTTATCGCCTATTTCTATTCGGGATATGGAAAGGTTGACACCATTATTAACAACGCCTATCCCGCAGGTATTTATATACAGGTTGTCAACGCTTCCGCGTTCCACTACCTTTGTGTCTCCAGTTACAATTTCGACACCAGCAACTGCAGCCGTTTCTTTCATGGAATTCACAACCTTTTCAAGCAGTGACATCTCAAAGCCTTCTTCAATAATAAATCCTGCGGACAAAAACATGGGTTTTGCACCCACAACTGCGAGGTCATTTATAGTGCCGCTAACAGCAAGCCTTCCGATATCACCGCCTGGGAAAAACAATGGTTTAACAACATAAGAATCTGTAGTGAAAGCCAATCTCGCACCGTTAAATTGTAAAATAGCCGAGTCACCTAGCTGAGATAGCGCTTCATTGCTGAAGTTAGGTAAAAATAGCTGCCTTATAAGCTCGTGCGTTAACTTCCCACCGCTGCCATGGGCGAGGGTTATTTTGTCATTTTTCATTTTAAAATCTATAATACAATTAACTGTAAATAAAAGTATTAACGATATTAGTTTTAAATATTTACAATTTACGAATTACGATTTTAGATTTAAAAATCGTAATTCAGAAATCGTAAATGGTAAATTGCTTACTGGTTCCGGCCTTTTAGGGTTCAGTTTCGCCATATTTATAATAAGCTGCGCAAGTTCCTTCGCCGGAAACCATGCATGCTCCAACTGGATGCTCTGGATTGCAAGCCCCTTTAAATAGCTTACAATCAGATGGCGTTTTTACACCCCGGAGAATATCACCGCATATACATCCATTAGATGCGGAATGCGGATTTTGGATTCCGGAATCAATCCGAAATCCGAAATCCAAAATCCGAAATACCTTGCTTGCGTCAAACCTCGCATAACGGTTTCTAAGTTTAAGTCCACTTTTGGGGATAAGTCCCAATCCGCGCCATTCGACGTCGCAAGGCTCAAATACCTTGTCTAATATGGCTAAAGCCGTTGGATTCCCATTGCATTTTGCCACCCTTGAATACTGAATCTTGACACCCGCCTCTTTTTTTACGATTTGTTCAAGCAACATATATATGCCTTGCAGTATGTCCAATGGCTCAAAACCGGCGATGACGCACGGGATATGAAAATCTTGTGCGATAAATTCATAAGGTCTTGAACCAATGATAGTGCTCACATGTGCAGGGCATAAGAATCCATCTAAATTTAATTCTTTGTCTCTTAACAAGGCTTCCATTACGTGCGGCATGGTTTTGTGTGATGTGAGCACGAAGTAATTATTCAGATTACTTCTTTCTGCCTCAAGAACGGAGGCGGCTATTGTTGGTGTTGTCGTTTCAAAACCTATTCCCAAAAATATCACCTTTTTGTCGGTATTCTTTTCTGCTATTTTCATTGCATCGCGTGTAGAATAAACCACTACAACCGAAGCCCCTTTAGCCTTTTCCTTTTCAAGACTTGATGAAGAGCCGGGCGCCCGAAATAAGTCGCCGAACGTGGTAATTATTATTTCGTTGGCAAATTTATGCAATATAGTAATAGCAGTATCTATAAAACTAACAGGCGTTACGCATACAGGACATCCAGGCCCTGAAAGCAGCCGTATGTTTGGCGGGAGCAGTCTTTTCAGTCCATATCTGTAAACTGACATGGTATGACTACCACACACCTCCATGATGGTAATTTTGCGGAAACCTTTAACCAGTTCGGCTATTTTATCTGACAAACTGATAGCTATAGTTCCATTGCGAAACTCATCTATGTATTTCATTAGATATCCAAACAATTGAATAGTTTCATTAATGTCTTATGATTTTACTTTCATTTTAGAGTGATTCAAGACAATTTAATATTGTTTTTATAACGTATTTTTGTATAGTTATGATTACGTCTTATATCAGAAAGGGGGCATTCAAATGAGTAAGCATTTATATGCAATTGTAGATGGCGAGGTACATCCTTTCAATTGTTACAAGAAATACACTGAAATAGACGCACTTGTTGCATACGCTAATACGGAAGAACACGCAATGGAGTTAGCAACTATGTATGAACACGGAGAGATTGAGCCGGCAGCTTTTCGGTGTAATAAATGTGGTGGAACTCATCAGGTATTACAGTAAAGTGGGGAATAACCCGACCGAACATTTATCATAATTCAGTATAATAATGGATAATGTTGCAATATATTGAAAATATCTTCGGATCTCAAAACGATACTGTTTGTTTTCGCTTGACATCCGCTTGCTATACGATAATATGCTGACAATTATAGAATAAAGATAAAAATGAATGTTCGGGACACAAAAGGAGAAGACTATGTCAAAGAAGGAATTACTCGACCGAGAGAAGATAGACGAGTTTGTAAATGCCCAGCTATCAGCGCCAGTCTCCCTTCTGCGCGAGTTGGTTGACTATGGCGTGGACCTGATTGACAGATGCGGACAAGCGGGAGGCTCTTTGTCGGACCTCGTTGTCACAGGACATTTCTTCAAGCATGCAGTGAGCATGCTTGATTCCGTGGAAATACTTCTTTCGCGCGGTGCTGTATTTGCTTCGGGTGTCTCTGCTCGTTCAATGCTTGAGGCGTACATGTATCTTGAGTGGCTACTAAATGCAGACACAGACAATCGCGCGCGGCATTTCTACGTCTGGCATCTTCGCCAGAAACGCGAGTGGGCACGCAGGGTGATTCCCGGCACTGATGAGAACAAAAGATTTCAGACACACCTGAACACCATGTCCTACATGAATGATCCGGCGAAGCGCGCCGCAATCGAAGTTGAGGGCATGAAACAAGATGCCGATCTGACGAACATCTTGACCAACGCCAATAACAAACCGATCAACGATCAATTTGATAACAGGAAGACCAGGGCATTCGATGTCCCATGGTACAGACCAACTGGGCCTCAGTTTATTGGCGACATTGCCAAGAATCTGTCTCTTAAATCTGAATACAATTTCTTTTATTCACAGTTCTCGGACATCACACACGCGGGTGCTTTCGACAAGCATATCAGGTCCGATGGCAAAGCAGTCATTTTTGAGCCCATCAGAAGCCCTGAGGGTATTGACACGGTTGTCAATGTAGTCGCCACACTTGCCTTTCGAGTCTTCCGCCTCATCATCAACAAATACTTCCCGTCAGAGCTTCAGACATTCAACCAGAACTACATCACGCAATGGCGAAGCCGATTTCTATCCGTTCCAAAAGTACGGATCACGGAAAGCAAGAAGACGTGAGATCCCCAACAATAGGCTTCACACTTACGCGAAACCCGTGACGTTAAATGCCATGGAAAAATATGAATATACTGAATACTTCACAAACGAAGTTTTACGCAAGCATCCATATATCAGGAAAGAATGGTGTAAAAATATAATTGAAAATCCAATTAGGGTTGAAAAGCAAGTTATCCCTTAAGATACTACATAGCTTTTGGCGAAGTTCCTTCATCACCTAAAACTTCACATACCCCTTTTGCTCAAGATGATTTAATATAGCCCTTGTTGATTCCTCAATTGATAGCTTTGACGTGTCAATGATTAATTCAGGATTTAAAGGCTCTTCGTATGGCGCTGATATGCCTGTAAATTCCTTAACCTCGCCTGCACGTGCCTTTTTATAAAGGCCTTTTGTGTCACGCTGCTCACAAACATTTAAGGGGCATTTCACATAGACTTCTATAAATTCCCCATCTTTTACCAGTTTTCTGGCATTATCCCTGTCCTGTCTGTATGGCGATATAAACGCTGTTATTGTTATTATGTTTGCATCTGTAAAAAGCTTTGCAACCTCACCAATGCGGCGAATATTTTCAGAGCGGTCCTCTGGTGAGAAGCCAAGATTTTTATTAAGACCAAAGCGTATGTTGTCACCATCAAGTATGTATGCCTGATGTTTGTTCTCAAGGAGGGCGTGTTCCAGTTCAACGGCAATGGTTGACTTTCCTGACCCTGATAAACCTGTCAGCCATATAGTTACACCCTTTTGTTTCATTAACTTTGTTCTGTCTTCTTTTGTAATCTTGCCGTGATGCCATTTGATATTAGTAGCTTTTTGCTCTGCCATGCCATCTCCTTTTTTAATTAGTATAGTGTCAATTGAATAATTATAAGACTCTGAACATATTTAACGAAGTAATATTATAGAGCTTTTATTTAAAGTTGCATCATTTTTTTGTACTTTTTGTGTCTTGCGGCATTTCATGATAACTCTCAAGCAGTGCAATTGTCTTAAAAGCCTCTTTTTCATCTAACTTCTGAATGGCGTAGCCTGCGTGGACGATTACATAATCACCAACATTTGCGTTATCCACCAAAAGAAGTCCAATTTCTCTTTGCAGTCCGCCAATTTCAGCTATGCCGGTGACACCATTAATTTTGATAAGTTTCATAGGAACGCCTAAGCACATGTTTTGGACCTTTCATTGGCAATAACGGCCTGCCCTAGTGAAATGCCGCCATCGTTGCAGGGAACTTTATTGTGAGAATATACCTTAAAACCATCCAATGTAAGTTTATTTATAAGGCGATTGAAAAGAAAATTATTCTGGAATACTCCGCCTGACAAAACAACGTCACAGAGACCATTACTGTCGCGAAGTATTATACACACCTGAGATACCATTTCTACTATCGAATTATGGAATTTTGCCGAAATTACAGAACGTTCGGTCTTGCGTTTCAAGTCTTCTATAATGTGTTCAATGATTCGTTGCCATTGAACGATAAGCAGGGGCGCATTGCAGCGTGCTCCCGCAGTGGCATTAATGTTAAATGGATAGCTTCCAGTTTCATGTTCATCGGCAATTAATTCGAGTTTTATTGCAGCTTGACCCTCGTAGTTAATAAGGTGCTGCAAATCAAGTATCGAAGCCACACCGTCAAAAAGCCTTCCCATGCTTGATGTTAACGGAGAATTGATACGTTGTGACAACATTTTCATGAATATTTCCAATTTTGTGTGGTTTAATTTAGCCATCATTTCATTTCTGAATTGGGGTAAGGAAAGAGGTGGAAGCGAAGAGATATCATTGCCATAAATCTGATAAAGATATGAAATTGCCATGCGACAAGGTTCTTTTATAGCCTTGTTTCCGCCCGGCATTGGAACATAATCAAGATGACCTATCCGTTCGTAGCCTGAAAGGTCTGCAATAAGAAATTCACCGCCCCATAGATTACCATCATCCCCATAGCCTAATCCATCAAAGGCGACACCAATCACCTTGTGCTTAATGCCATTTTCAGCCATACAGCTTGCAATATGGGCATGGTGGTGTTGAATGCCTATTTTAAAAACACCGTCGTTCTGAGCAATGGCGTATTTGGTAGAGAGGTATTCTGGGTGAAGGTCGTACGCAATTATTTCTGGTTTTATATCGAAAAGTCTTTTGTAGTGTTCAATCGTTGTCTCAAAAGAATGTAAGGTTTCTGTATTTTCTAAATCACCTATATGGTGGCTTAAAAAGGCATGGTTGCCACGTCCCATGCAAAATGTATTTTTAAGAAATGCTCCACAAGCAAGAATTTGTCTTGTGAAGGAATATTCCAGCTTTAAGGGGTACGGGGCATAACCTCTAGACCTGCGTATAATCATTTCATTATTTTCGTTTACCCTTACAACAGAATCGTCACATCGCATAAAGATTTCCCGCTCATGTGTAAGGAAATAATCTGCAATGCCTTTGAGCCTTGCATAAGCCTCATTATCTTTAAAAGCAATGGGTTCGTCGCTCATGTTGCCGCTTGTCATTACGAGTGAAAGTCCGGATTCTTTTATTACCAGATGGTGTAGGGGGGTATAGGGTAGCATTATCCCTAGATACAAATTCCCAGGGGCAATATCATGCGGCATAGTACAACTACTCTTTTTTCTCAGCAGAACAATGTGCCTTTGGGTGGACAATAACAGGTTTTCTTCCTTAGCATTGACATGGCAAAACTGTCTTACCGTTTTGATATTTTCCATCATTACTGCAAATGGTTTGTCCTCCCTGTACTTTTTTTTTCTTAAAGTAGAAACGGTCTTGCCACTCATAGCATCGCAGGCGAGATGGTAACCTCCAAGCCCTTTAATAACAACTATTTTGCCGTCTTGAAGAAGGGTGCAAACAGTAGAAATGGGGTCTTGTGTTTGAACTGCAAATCCTTCATTATTGAGTAACTTTAACTGCGGACCGCAAGAAGAGCAGGCATTGGGCTGCGCATGAAACCTCCTGTTTTTTGGGTCATAATATTCACTGCTGCAATCATGACACATATGAAAATCAGACATCGTGGTATTTATTCTATCGTAAGGTATATCCTTAACGATAGTAAAACGCGGCCCACAATTTGTGCAGTTAATGAACGGGTAACGATAACGACGATCTCCCAGATCGAAAAGTTCTTTTAGACAATCAGGGCAAGTTGCAATATCTGCGCATATCATCGTTGCATTGTTTTCTTTTATTGCGCTCTCTTCAATGATAAAGTCTTTGCAACCTTTTGGAGGAAGGGATGTATACTGTAGGTCTTCAATAATGGCATGGGGAGGAGGTGATTTCACAAGACAGTCAAGAAATTCATCAATGGAGCTATCACAACCTTCAACGTCAATGAAAACGCCATTAGTATCATTTTGTACAAATCCTGATAAAGAAAGTTTTTTGGCGAGATTGAAAATGAAAGGACGAAATCCAACGCCCTGGATAAGTCCTTTGACAGAGATTTGTGTTCTTTTTAGCATAAAGAGGATAAATATTTAGCCACTAAGTCACAAAGACACTAAGACGACAAAAGAATGATTCTTTGATATTATTTTCCATTTATAATATCCGGATTTTATTTATATATATCTTAATTATATCTCAATCATCATAGTTCCATAAAAGGTTTGAGATTATTAGTCCCTTTGTGTCTTGGTGTTTTGATGGCTGAATAGTAAATTATTGGCGGGAGCGTGTGGGAATCGAACCCACCTATCCCGCTATAAGCGGGACAGACCGGATTTGAAGTCCGTCGCCGACACCAGCCGACATGCACTCCCAACAAATTTAAACAGGAGGTCTATCTCCACGGGATTTTGTAACAAAATCCCGTGGTGCGAGTACACCGCCTGAGAAAAGTAATTTAAATGCTTCTTCAACAGTTAGATTGGTATCGGTGATAGAATCTTCAGAGACAAATATTAAAAACCCTGTTGTTGGATTTGGTATGGTTGGAATGAATACGTTTATAAATTCTTTTTCGTTGTTATGCTTGGTGGAACCTGTGACGAATCCCACGGATTTTACGCCTTCTCTTGGAAAGTCTACAAGAACAACACGTTTGAATGCCTGTTTGCCTGGTAGACTTACCGCATGCAATATTTGCTTTACGGACGAATAAATATTCCTGATTATTGGAGTTTTTGTTAAGAGGTTTTCAAAATATTTTATGATGGACTTACCCACAAAATTAGCTGCAAAAATGCCGATGAAATATAACGAAATAAACGTGAGGATAAGTCCAAGGAAAGTAATAATAAATTCGTCAAGAGAAGTCCTGGGTAAGGCAACTCCTAATAATTGTAATGCTTTCTTTATGACAGGAGAAAGCGTGCCTCCGACAAAGCCAAAAAGAAATTTTACAACAAAGAATGTTACATATACAGGCAGTATCAAAATTAAGCCTGTTATCATTCTCTTTCTTGCGTCTTTTTTAAATTGTGAGAACATGCCGTGTTTTTTTTCTTCCATAATTGATTTGAAGACCGTTTAAAAGTGGCTGGATTTCCAAACAAAGGCTATAATACCAGCAAAAATAAAATTAAAATCGGCGATAGTTTCAAGTAATAAACCTCCAGAAACAATCCTTTTCTGGAACAAATATTGATAACCGCAAGCATACGCAATACAGGGGAGTAAATAATATCCTAATGTAGTTGTCCATCCAAGAAGTGGACTTACAGATAATAAAACAGCCACTAATGCTGTAATAATGATAAGAATTATCTTTGTTCGTTCTTTTCCGATAGCGATGGGAATTGTTTCTTTTCCCAGGATACGATCACCCTGAATATCTCTTATGTCGAGAACTACAGCCCTGATAAATGCAAGGCTGAATGCAAAAGCTAAGGCGATAGCAAGCGATGGCACAAAATCTTTTCTCGTTCCAAGAAATGGTATTAAAGCCGTGCTTACCGCCCACGCAATGCTATAAAAAATTTCTTTTGATCCTGGTATTTGTTCAAGGCTTCTATAACGGATAATACTGGAAAGGCTCTTTGGTATTATTTCCAAACGATAGAAAATGCCAAAGAGGCTGGCGAGAAATACACAGAAAAAGATAGATTTACTGAGCAAGAATCCTATGATAAAGGATGCTACTGCCCCAGTGATTCCAAGACCAACAAAGAGGGTTTGTTTCGCTTCGTAAAATTTTGCCCTTGCCGGCTCATTAAGTGCTACGGCCTCCTTATTGGCAAAATGATTTAAGACTTGCATAGAAAATATAAACAACGCCCCAATCAGGCAAAAACTTAGCCTGGGCTGAATTCCCAGCAAAACAGCGCATGCGTAATTTAAACTTGCCGCTCCTAACCCAACATAAGTACAACTGCCAATGAAGAAACTGGCAATGCTTTTTAAACCAAATAGGAATTTTCCGTATTTATTAATTTTATATGAATGTACCTTTTCAACTACCCTTTTGATCATCCAGTTGGGGGTTGAAGCGCCTGCAGTAACGCCAACGGTATCAAAATCTTTAAGTTTATCGAGGTCCAGCTCGGCATCGGTCTCAACGTGAAATGTTGGCGTTCCCTCAGATTCGCATATCTTAACAAGTCGTGTCGTATTGGCACTTCCTCTTCCACCGACAACAATCATCGCGTCTACAGATTTACTCAGGCTGATGACTTCATCCTGGCGTTTGTAAGTAGAACTACAAATGGTCTCGAATGATTCACTGCCTGGGTAGCGTTTTTTAATCCTGTCTATAGCCTCTTTAAACATGCGTCTATCCTGTGTTGTTTGGGCTACGACACACACTTTATCCATTGGTGGAAGATGTTCAATTTCTTCTAGCTCCTGTACGACGTGCCCCTTGCCTTCCGCATAACCAAGCAAGCCTATAATCTCTGCATGGCCTTTATCACCCACGATTATGGTTGAATATCCCTGTACGGCATATTTCTTGATAATTGACTGAACCCTCATTACGTGGGGGCAAGTTGCGTCACAGACCTTTGCGCCCAAATCTTCGATTTCTTTCCTGCGGGTAGGTGTAACACCATGCGCCCTTATGACTACAGTACTATTAGAAAGGGCTGCCTGTCCATTAACGACATGAATACCTCTTTTCTCCAGATATTCAAGCACCTGCGGATTATGAATCAGAGGCCCGTCTGTGTAAACTTTTCCATTATTGTTTATTTCAGCTGCAGCGTCCAAAAGGATGTCCATTGCCCGTCGAACACCCATGCAAAACCCCGCTGTTTTAGCGACTTTTACCCTCAATTTATACCTCGTGTAATTTGATGTTTATAATTTCAAAATAGCCACAAAGTCACCAAGATTTGTAAGGGCACAAAATTTGTGCCCCTATAACATGACGTTTGGTGGCATGAAAGGTTGACAAACACTGCCCGACTTAATCACGGGAAATACCTTTTAGAATTTTAGTGATTTTATCAGTTACAATAAAGCAAGTCAATATTTTACTGTTACTGAAAAATTGATATAAACCGAAAAGCACGATAGTTTACGTATAGTAAATACAGTAAGGAGAAAGTTGTTATTGCGAGGGCGTTGGGCAAAAGCATTTTTAAAGGTATAATTGCTTTACTTCGTTTGCAGTGACATTTAAATATTAATATTTGAGACGTTTATTACAGCTTATGTTTATATACCTAAAAGAGTTACTTTTACTGGATTTTTGCTTGCTATACAATTATTACTTTTCCTATAATAATCAAATTATATAAGAAAAACATAGTAACATTGAGTGGTCGTAATAGTGTAATAGTTAGTAAACGATAAAAGAAATTTGTCATTGCGAGGGACGAAGTCCCGATGCAATCCTAAAGTGGTATTGTTTCGCTTTGTTCACTGTAATTTTATTAACTTTATAATCATGGAAGAGGATAGGTATGTCGGCAATTATAGTTGATGGTGAATCTGTTGCTGGAAAGATTAGGGCAGGGCTAACTGAAGAGATTGATATTTTAAAAAAGAAGGGTTTTTATCCACATTTAAAGGCTGTTCAGGTGGGTGAAAATGCGTCGTCACGATTGTATGTTCAAAATCAGCAGAAACAATGTGAGGCAATAGGTATTAAATATACCCTTGATGAACTGCCTGCTGATACTAAAGAGGGGGCTTTAATTGAGCACATAAAAAAATTGAATAACGATCACAGTGTGACTGGGGTTATCCTGCAAATGCCTTTGCCAGACGGGATTGATGCAAAAAAGGTGCAGACTTTAATTGCTCCTCACAAAGACGTAGAGGGGATGAATCCAGCCAACATGGGTGAACTTGTTTATGGAAATACAAAGTTAGCGCCGTGCACGGCAATGGCTGCCGTAGAGCTTGTTAAATCAGTAGGCGTTGAGATTAGAGGAAAAGAGGCTACGATTGTTGGTAGAAGCGCCATTGTTGGAAAGCCTGTCAGCCTGTTGTTGTTAGATTTGTCTGCAACGCCTACTGTGTGCCATTCAGGGACAAAAGACCTTTCAGCCCAGACTAGAAAGGCGGATATTCTTATCGCTGCCGTTGGAAAGGCAGAGATGATTAAGGGGAATATGATCAAACCCGGCGCTATTGTGATTGATGTGGGGATTAACCGTGTAAAGGAACTCGATGCACAGGGAAATCCTGTTATGAATCCAAATGGCAAGCCCAAGATGAAAACTGTAGGCGATGTTGAATTTGCCACTGCCAGGGAAGTGGCTTCATACATAACACCTGTACCGGGAGGGGTGGGACCTGTAACAGTGGTTATGTTATTAAGAAATACGGTGGAAGCGTTAAAGATGAAGGCAAATATTTAGAAATCTTTACCCAATTGTTTAATAAGTATTTTCACTGATCTGAGACAATATCGCACTGCCATTTATGAAATATAAAACCCTTATTGCCATTCCTGTTTTTAATGAGGCGGATTTACGTAATGTCATACATGGTGTCAAAAAATTTGCCCTCGATATATTAGTAATTGACGATGGTTCAACCGATGGCATTAGTGAAAACTTGACGGGTCTTGGAAAAATACATGTGATTATACATCAAAGAAATCTTGGATATGGTAAAACAATCCTGGATTCGTTTACGTATGCAATCGAAAATGGTTATGATTATCTACTAACGATTGATAGTGACGGACAACACGACCCTGAAGAGATTTCGCTTTTTTTGAAAGAAATTCCATTTTATAACTGTGACATATTATCAGGCTCCCGGTATTATTTTCCTATAAAAACAGGTAAAGAAGTTCCGCAAGAAAGATACATTATTAATAAAGAGATTACAGGTATTGTAAACCGTGTAACAGGATTTAATTTAACGGATGCATTTTGCGGCTTTAAGGCATATAAGGTTGATAAATTGAAGACAATGCATTTGACTGAGTGCGGATACGGGATGCCGTTGCAGTTGTGGATACAGGCATGGAAGACAGGCTTGCGGGTAAGGGAAATACCTGTTAAACTTGTTTATAAAGACCTTACAAGACGGTTTAAAGGCGTCCTGGAAGATCCTGATACGAGGCTGTGTTACTATAAAGAAGTTATAGAAGAAGCGCTCGCCAACGCTGAACAAAATAACGTTGCAAACTTGAGAATAAAAAGAAGACTCAGATATTAATACATCTCTGGTTTTAAAGTCATACATGAAATTTAAAAAAGATTTACCTCCCAATGCCCTTTATGTACACATTCCGTTTTGTGCAAGAAAGTGTAACTATTGCGATTTTAATTCGGTTGTATCAGGGACAAAAACAATTGACCTTTATTTAAGCGCTCTCGAAAGTGAATTGAGTGCATTAAAAGGTCAATATGTATTTAAAACGGTTTTCATAGGCGGAGGGACGCCCAGCGTATTGACTGAAACACAGCTTGAGAAGTTACTTTGTGCCGTTATTCGTTGTATATCGGTTTCCGAAGTACAAGAGTACACAGTTGAGGCAAATCCAGGTACACTGACAGCCAACAAGATCCGATTGTTAAAAGAATACGGGGTTAACCGCATAAGTCTGGGCGTGCAGTCGTTTCAGGATAGGCAATTAAAATTTCTTGGACGTATTCATTCGGGCGATGATGCCAGAAAAAATTTCATTTTATTGAGACAAGCCGGTTTTGAAAATATTAATATTGATTTAATGTTTGGTTGTCCGGATCAGTCTCTTGACGATTGGGAAAATGATTTGGAAACAGCGGTTGAGTTGAATCCTGAACATATATCAGCGTATGCGCTCACTTACGAAGAAGGGACATTGCTCACAAAGAATTTAAATAACGGTGTTATCAGTAAACTGGATGAATGTATTGAATTAGACATGTATAAAACAGTCATAGATTATTTAACGCACAATGGCTATAATCACTATGAAATTTCAAATTTTGCAAAGCCTGGATGCGAATGTTCCCATAATCTCGTTTACTGGAACAACATGGGATATGTTGGCGCGGGGGCGGGGGCGGTTTCCTCTATTGACGGCGCCAGGACATCGAACGAGAATGACATAATCAGGTACGTTAATGGAATTGGTGAAGGTAAGAATATAAAATCATTTGGTGAACATTTGCCTGACGATCAATTTGCATCTGAAACCGTTATTATGTCTTTACGCTTATGCCAGGGGATATCGAGTGCCGATTTTTATAAACGATTCGGCTATAAAATAGAGGACCAGTTTGGAGATCAAATAAACAGATTAATTGGGGATGGATTAATCTGTTATGATAATGAAAGATTAAAACTCACTGAAAAGGGATTATTTATTGCAGACACTGTAATGACAGAATTTGTATAATATTCAGTTTCTATTAATTTTATTGAGGAGTTATTAAATTGTTAAGCGCTACAGAAATTAAAAGGGGTACGGTAATAAAAATGGACGGTGAGTTATATCTGGTGGTTGACTATCAGCACGTAACCCCTGGCAACTGGCGTGGCATGGTACAGGCAAAGCTGAAAAGCATGAAACAGGGAAGCGTCGTTCAGAAGCGGTTCAGGTCAACGGACAAACTGGAAGATATATTTCTGGAGCATCGCACAATGGAGTATCTTTACAGGGAAGGCGACAATTATTGCTTTATGGACACAGAAAATTATGAGCAGATATTATTGCCTAAAGAGGCGGTAGAAGACGCTATCCCATACATGACCCTGAATAGCCAGGCGAAGATAGCTTTTTACGAAGGCAAGGCTCTTTCTGTTGAATTGCCAACGTCAGTCACCTTAAAAATTGTAGAAACAGATCCCGGTATGAAAGGGGATACAGTAGTAAATGTCTACAAGCCCGCAAAAACAGAGACTGGACTTATCGTAAAAGTTCCGCTATTCATTAATAATGGTGAAACGATTAAGGTTGATACGAGGACTGGGGAGTTTCTGGGGAGAGAATAATATCTGGCGAGTCATTACCGCAGACAGATAAAATATTTAATACTACTGGCAGATGTGAAATTGAGAGGTTGTGAAGTTGAGAATATCTGAACTTCCCATCTTCCAAACCTCTCAACTTCAACTAAAAGGAACAGAATGGGCATAGAGGAATCCATTAAAACTTATGGTACAAAGATAGATGAATTGCTAAAGGAGATCATTCCTCCCGGCAAAAAGGACTATTTGAGCGAGCCTATATGGCACCACATGCATACAGGAGGAAAGAGGATCAGGCCTGCGCTATGCCTGATTACGTGCGAGGCGCTTGGGGGCAATCCTGACGAGGCAATACATTTCGCCCTTGCCATAGAGGTTATGCATAACATGTTCCTTATGCACGACGATATCGAGGACGGAGATACCGTAAGGCGAGATCAGCCCACCGTGTGGGTAAAATACGGCATAGCCAATGCTGTTAACGCAGGTGATTATCTGCTGGCGTGCGCTTATAAAAGTATACTGGCAAGTTCTGTAACGTTAGAAAAAAAGATCAATTTATTGCAGGTCTTTACGTTGACTTACGGAAAAACAGTAGAAGGCCAGGCGCTTGATATTAATGCAAGGGCATCAGAGGATTTTTCAGTTGATAGATATATGGAGATGGTACAGCTCAAGACAGGATATTACCTTGCATGCGGTATGGTTGGCGGGGCGATTGTATCAGGCGTCTCAGAACAGGTTGTGGAAAAAATATGGACGCTTGGGAAAACAATGGGGCCTGCATTCCAAATCCGTGACGACCTGATTGATTTAACGCATGGCAAGGGACGCGGCGGTGTGATTGGTTCTGATGTAAAGGAAGGTAAGGCAAGTTTTTTATATTCATACACACTAGAAGTTGCTTCTGGAGCCGATAAGAGGCAATTGCGCGATATAATGTTAAAATCCAGGGATGAAACAACAGACGGAGATATAAAATCTGTGCTGGAAGTTTATAATAAATATAATGCCATGAAACATGCCCAGTATTACGCAGAAAATCTGATAAAACAGGCTTATAAGACAATTGATGAGATCCCAGTTGAAGACAAAACGGTGTTTAAAGAGATAGCATCTTTCATGGCGCAGAGGATGTCTTGATAAATTTGCAAATTGTGGTTATTAGATAAATTGTATTGGTGTAGTTGCATTTTGCCCAACCAGTATTTTGTTTTATTAGCAAGTTAAATGATTATTTATTTTGGAGAACACAAAACGATGTGGATAATTGGAAAGAACATATCAATTATAACAATTGCAGGCGCTGTAACGTTTATATCTTTATCGGGGTGCGGCAAAAAAGAGACGTCTGAAGGCACTGTGGCAAGCAAGGAGGCAGTAACTGAGGGGGTATCGGATACTCAGGAGACCAAAAAAGAAGTTAAACTCCCAGAAAAATTGACAGCACAACAATATTATGAATATGGAATTGAACATATTAAAAAAGGCGGGTTTGACGAAGCAATTGCTGCGTGGGAAAAGGCGCTGGAACTTGATCCGAAAATGTTCACTGCCTATGAAAAACTCGGGAAGGCATACTACACGCAGGGCAAATTCGACAAGGCTGGTCAGATATACAGAAAAGAAATGGAATTGAAACCCAATGATCCAATGATATATTTCAGTTTGGGCGTGGTCTATCGTATGAACGAGCAATTTGAAGATGCAGTTAAGATGCAGATGAGGGTTATATCATTAAATCCTGATCTTGCCACAGCCTATAATGAGCTTGGTTTGACTTATTGCAAACAGAAGAAATTGGACGAGGCAATTGCCGCACACAAGAAAGCCCTGGAATTAGATCCTAAATTAGGGAACGCACATAATTATCTTGGCGTCGTGTATCTGTTAAAAGGAATGAGCGTCGAGGCGGAGGCAGAATTCAACGAATTCAAAAAATACGAGGCAGAGAAAAAAATGTATCCGTCTCATGGTGCGCCATCTTCACATTAGCAGTATAAAAGGGGAAGTCCTTTGGCAATGAAACTCGTATCGTAAGGGGGTAACGTAGGGGCGAACGGCCGTTCGCCCCTATGTGTTGTATTCAAATATTGATTTTTGGGATTTTTTGTACAACCCACAAATGAATGATAAAAACCACAAGAAACACCTGCTATCACAAGAAAAGACATTATTAATAGTTGTAAATTAACGGTAAACAACGGACTTTAACTACGTTGAATCAACGAGGTAAAGCCTTGTTGTATACCTTAGGAGTGTAGGAATTTCAAGCCATTCAAACAATAAAGGCGAAGCATTTGTTTTGAAATGCTTCGCCCCATACGTTTATGTTTAAGAATTTAAAAGTTTGTGTTGAGATTAATTTAGTATAAAGATTGCTTCGTCGTTTTACTCCTTGCAATGACAGATACTGATTTTGTCATTGTGAGCGTTAGCGAAGCAATCTATTTTAAAAAGCTACTGCAAAAGGCAGTCTAAAAATTGATTATCCGGTAGGACAGCCTATTTTTTTGACTTTTCCTGTTCCTTTTTGCAAATCGGGCATGCCAGGAAATCTGCATCGCATTTATCACAATGTTGAACGGCCCATTCTTGTGTCTTATGTTTGCAATCCGGACACTTCATTTCCGTCTTTGCCAGTGTCTTTCCCTTGATAGGTCTTGTGCGTACCTCTTTGCATTTGGGACACTTTCCTTCCATAGTCGAAGCTTTTAACTCTGCAGATGTCTTTTGACACATTACGCATGCCAGTACATCTTTTCCACACTTATCACAATGGTGAACTGCCAGTTCCCCTATCTCATTTTTGCAGTCCGGACAAACCATGACCTGTGCAGCAAGCGTTCTTCCCTTTTCTGGACTTACTCGCACGTCCTTACAAGTGGGACACATTGGTAACTCTACCGTTGGATGTTCAGGTGCAAGCGCCTTCTCTGCATGTTTGTGTGTTTCTTCCTCTGCATAAACATAATTGCCCGCACACATCATTAGACCAACAGAAGTAACTGCAGAAACAACTATCCCTAAAAATTTCTTATTTAACATAACCTACTCTCCTCCTTTCACGAAATAAAAATTATTTAAAGTAAAGAATACAATTAAGAGCTTTTATATCCATTATATTACAAATATCGGTAACTTACAGCAATTATATTAGTAACCTTTTAAATTAAAATTGTCAATGAATTTATTTTAAATAAATAATTAACCAATACTTATTTAAAGCGTACAGCTAATTGACCTTCAACTCGTTCCCAAACTCTGTTTGGGAACGAGCAGTGAAAATTGACCTTTTTAAGCTAAAACAAGCGATTTTCCACGTTTAAAGTATTTGATTATTTCCATAACTACAAATGCAAAGGAGGAAAATCCAAAGATGGTAATCCAATCCTTTAGGTCTAAAGGCGTTACCTTAAAAACATTTTCTAAATACGGTGTATAGACAATGGCTATCTGCATGGCCAATGAAAGCCCCGTTGCTAATAGAAGTTTTTTATTGGTAAAAATACCAACCTTAAATAATGAAAGCCTTGCATTTCTGCAGTTAAAAGAGTGAAATAATTGGGAGACGACCATCACACAGAAAGCAACCGTTCTTGACCGTTCGATATCACCGCTGAGACAGCATGGTATTACTTCTTTAGTGAACCAGTTGTACAGACTACACGGGATCGATGTGCTAGTATAATAAAGAACAAATAGATAAGCCAGGAGGGTGCTGACGGCTATGAGGAAACCCTGGAATAGTATCAAACTACCCAGTTTTTTGTCTATGATTTGTTCTGTTGACCTTCTTGCTTTTCGTTTCATAATATCAGGATCTACTGGGTCAACACCCAATGCCAAAGCGGGTAGTCCATCTGTAGCAATGTTTATCCACAATATTTGTATAGGGAATAACGGCAGGGGGAGATTGAATATTGAGGCAAAAAGCATCGTCAAAATCTCTCCTGCATTACACGAAAGCAGATAGTGGATGGACTTCTTTATGTTGTCATAAATGCCTCTTCCTTCTTCAACGGCAGCAACGATAGAGGCAAAGTTGTCGTCTGTTATGACCATATCTGATGCCTCTTTTGTGACGTCGGTACCGGTAATACCCATAGATACACCTATACTTGCCTCTTTTACAGCAGGGGCATCATTCACCCCATCGCCAGTCATAGCGACAACAGCTCCCAGTTTCTTCCATGCCTTTACAATCCTGATCTTGTGTTCGGCAGAAACTCGTGCATATACTGCTATCTTAGACACTTCTTTTTCTAAGGCATCGTCTGAGAGTTTGTCTAACTCTATTCCATCGATAGCTTTTAAATTGTTACGAAGAAATCCCAATTCTTCACCAATTGCCATGGCCGTATTTTTATGATCTCCGGTAATCATAATGGTCGTGACACCTGCATTATGACAGGTAGTAACAGCATCCCTTACTTCTGGTCTGGGTGGATCCATCATGGCCAATAAGCCAGCAAAGATCATGTCTTTCTCAGTGGTATCGGGAGATTGGATGATTGTTTTCTGCTCCAGCGGTTTGAAAGCTATTCCAAGTACACGCAATGCTTCGCCAGCCATCTTGTTGTTTTCATTCAAGATGACCTGTATATCGTTTTCTGTTAAATTTCTTGCCTCTCCTTCAATGTAAATATTTGTGCAATCTTTCAGAATGACATCTGCTGCACCCTTTTCGCAAACAAGCAAAGAGTCTGGTGTGCTTCTGATCGTAGACATCTTCTTTCGTTCGGAATCAAAGGGTATTTCTGAAAGAAGGGGTAATCTTTTTTCGAGTTCTTCCTTCCAGATACCTGCCTTAGCCGCAGTACTCAGGATAGCGCCTTCTGTAGGGTCACCGATGATCTTCCAGGTATTATTCGTATGTTGTTTAAGGTACGCATTATTACACAGCACGCCTATTTCCAGGATTTTCTTTATTGATTGCTGATCGATTTTTGAAGGAGGTATACCGGTGATGGTAAAGTTTCCCGTAGGTGTATAACCTGTTCCTGAGACGTCAAAGGTCTTACCGTCAACAAATATCTTTCTCACGGTCATCTCATTTTGAGTGAGAGTGCCTGTTTTATCAGAGCAGATAACGGTGGCACATCCAAGTGTTTCTACTGATGGTAATTTTCGAATAAGTACATGTCGTTTTACCATGCGCTGTACGCCTAATGCTAAAGCAATAGTTACGATTGCCGGTAGTCCTTCAGGGATGGCTGCAACGGCAAGACTTACCGAGGTGAGGAATGCCTCTAAAAGGGGGTCTTTTCTCCACAGTTCTAAAAGGAAGACGACTGTTACAATTCCTAAACACAAATAGACTAATTTTTTGCCAAATACCTCAAGCTTACGTTGAAGGGGGGTCTCCTCTTTTCCCGCTTCCTGGATGAGACCGGCAATTTTGCCCAGTTCGGTGCGCATTCCCGTTGCTACAATAGCACACGTTCCTTTACCACTCGTTACCGATGTGCCCATAAACACCATATTTTCTCTGTCCCCAATCGGTAAAGAGGGATTTTCAAGCGGTTCCGTTGATTTGCCGACAGGCGTTGATTCACCCGTAAGGGAGGCCTCTTGTGTTCTTAGGCTAAAAGAAGAACACAATCTGCCATCGGCAGGTACATAATCCCCAGCCTCAAGCAGGACAACGTCTCCGGGCACGATGTCTTGGGAAGGAATGGAATGCGCCTCACCATTCCGCATTACCTTTGAAAAGGGCGCTGACATCTTTTGCAATGCCGCGAGGGACTTTTCTGCCCGAAATTCCTGGATGAAGCCAATAATGGCATTAATGATAACAATAGCAATAATGGCCAGCGTGTCGATCAATTCACCCATAAATCCGGAAACTATTGCAGCTGCAATCAATACCCAGACAATAAAGTCATTGAATTGCCCCAGAAAGAGTAATATGGGTGATACACCTTCTTTTTCTTCTAACTGATTGTGTCCGTATTTTTTTAGTCTAACCTCTACCTCGGTAAGGCTGATGCCGGTGTTGACGTTTGTAGCGAGATTTCCTACTACCTCGCCAACCTGCATTGTATGCCAGGGTATATCAGTTATTTTGTTTGTCATTGTAGTGTCTTCTGAATATCTTTGTTGTGAGTTTTTAAAAATGAAACAAGACCGATTTACAAATTACCCTCCCCCTGTCCCCCTTGAGAGACTGTGTCGTAATTAAAAAAGGGAAGGGACATTCTTTGCTCTCTAATAAGAGAAAATGATAAAGGTGTACCGAATGTCTAATAGGTATCGAAAAAAGATATCATTTTTTCGTACTATGTGAATGAATAAAAGTATACGAGTGAACCTCTTAGCAGTGTAACGTGGCAAACCGTCCAATTAACTCTTTAACACCGCCAATTAAGGTAATCATCCGTACAACGTTAAAACATGTTGCCGCAATTGATATCTCCGCTTGTACACCTTCTCTCCCACGTAAAAGAAAGTTCGTTATCCCAAGATTCCTCTTTATGTGACCAAACGGATGTTCAACACGTGTCTTGCGCCTGGCATATATCACTTGTGACTCAGGCTGTTCATATTGCCGCTCAAGCTTCTCTTTGACCTCTTCCTGTAATAACCGAACAATCTTGCGCCCGCTCAGGGATTTCGTACACTCACCATAATGCCTGCACCTCTTGCAGATATCGGCATCCGTTATCCGGTACGCCACCTTTTTGCCTTCGTCTTGTTTCCCCTCGTAGATAAGCTTGTGCCTTTCCGGACAAAAGTAGCAGTCTTGCTCCTTATCATAGACAAATTTATCCTTGCGAAACGGTTGTTCTTCCCTGTTGTGTAATGCTTGTCGTTGTTACTACCTTTGTTCCCCTTCGATCTATCTTCTCAAGTTCCTCTGTATCTGCATATCCAGCATCGGCGCTCCCTACCTCACATTCCTTTGCAGTAATTGTCTCCGCCTCGGTAATCTGATTCGCAAACTGGTTCACATCACTACTGTCACTTACCGCATCAACGTGTACCATAAGTCCGTGTTTATCATCCACAACACTCTGCACATTATAGCTCGCATGTGATCCTTGCACACTTCTCATCAATGCACTCTCCGGATCGCTCAGGTTTATCGTCTTAGGCGCTTTCCCTTTCTCCCCTTCCTCCTCAAATCGCTTTAGTACCTCTTTTATCCTGTCGCGGTATCCCTCATTATCAGCAAGCTCTTTCTCCATCTTTACCCATGAGCCTTCTTCTGTCTCTTCCTCGTCTATCCGTTCACACTCTTCAAGAAGTTCGTCTATACGTTTATCAATCTCTGATAGCTCTTTCTCACAATGTCGCTTTGTGTAGTTCTTACCACGAGATGCATTTGCACGTATCTTTGTGCCATCTACAAAAAGTACATTACCATCTATCAAACCCAGTTCCATGCATATGCGGCTGCATTGCTTGATAAGCTCTTTCAGGGCCCTCTTGTTCTTACGGCGAAACTCCGATATTGTCTTATGATCCGGCGTAAGTCCTCCCATAAGCCACATAAATGATACATTATGATGGGTCGCTCGCTCCAGTTTCCGAGAACTCTTCCATCCGTAAGAATAACCATACACGAATAATTTGAGCATCGCCTTGGGTTCATACTCAGCGTTGCCTACTTTACGGGAATCGGTCTGAATTCCAACTCTCTCCACATCAACTGCCTCTATGAATGCATCATAGACTCTTACCGGATCATCTGCCCCTACATAATCCTCTATGCTCTTGGGTAACAATGTCATTTGTTGTCGGTTACCATATCGATATGCCATTGCTATACCTCCTTTCTTGAGGTATATTATATCACTTCTCTTTTCCCATTCATTACTGCTTTTGTATTTTTCTTGATAAATACCACTAATTACGACACAGTCTCTCAAGGGGGATAAAGGGGGAGGTAAATCCCAAATCGTAAATCTAAAATCGTAAATTCCCATTCAAGGACTCTTCCGACTCGTTCGGGTTAGGTTATCAGTCAGAGATATTACAACACAAATCTTGTCTATGGCTCATACACGGGTGGTGTTCAAGTGTTTCATATATATGGGCACATTGCTTACTGTCTGTATACAAATTTTTTAAACACACTTCAAGCGGCGTCTCCGTTACGTTGTACTTGCTGGAGGGTATCAATGCGCATGATTCTATGTAGCCCTCCGGGTTGATATGAATAAAACCTTTTCCTGCCTCTTTACAATTGTCCATAAGCTCTTCGTCCCCTGGGAAATGAATGAGATAGGTGTTTGCTCTTTCCTTTAATTTTAAAAACCATTGCCTAAATGAGTATCTTTGTATAGGTGTTAGAGATAATCTAGAATCGGGCGTCTTTCCTGTGGGTATGTATTCAATAAAACATCCTAGCCTTCCGCCATAGGGGTACTTTTCCCAAAAAACATCTTCTCTTTGAAGTTGTTCCACATTCTCTGAGGTTACAGTAATAGAAAAGCCGTAAAGTATTTTATTGCTTTTAAGGTTATCGAAGGCATTCATAATACGATTGTATGTGCCTGTACCACGCCTTTTATCAGTGTCTTCTAAACCACCTTCAAGACTGACTACGGGGATTATGTTGGGTGATCGAGACAGCTTTTTTACCACATCATCAGAGACTAATGTTCCATTAGTTATCAGGATAAAAAGACTGTCACTGTGATTGCCTAAAATATCCAGCAGGTCCGGGTACAGCATGGGTTCTCCACCGGTAAGAACAAAAAAGAAACAACCGAGTGAACCGGCTTGTGCCAGGATGCCTTCCAGCACTTTTTTGGGCAACACCTTTGTTTCACTATACACCCTTGCATAACAATGATCACAGGTAAGGTTGCAATCTGAGGTAAGGCTCAAAACAAAGGAATGCGGGATGGGGTAATCAATATGACTCTGTAAATGAGTATTGAGTTTGTATTTCTGCCGCACCTTTCCATAAAAATTCCAGGCCATCCACAGGTGTCTTGGCGATGATAATGCCCAGGGTAAAAATGCCTTTCTAAAGATGCGGAGATTATATTTGTATCTGCTGGAAGGTATGTGCATTTATATTTTTGTCCTCTATCTTTAGCCGTCTACGGTTTTTCTTTTATATATGATGCAGGGTCTTTCTTGAAGGACTTTTTGCAGTGTTCTGCGCAGAAGTAGTAAACCTTTCCCTTGTACTCTTCTGATGGCGCCTTCTTAATATCGCTCACTTCCATATTGCATACAGGGTCCTTTATAGCTTCAGCTTTTTCACTTTTTGCTTCTGCCTTTGCTTGAACTGCTTGCCCGCCGTCTTTATTACTACCGCAACAACTTGATGCCCATAGGGGCTTGCTTACATAAGCGCCGCCTAAACCAATGATAAAGGTAAGTACTATTGCCGTGCTTAAAATACGATTCATAGCAAACTCCTTTTTAAAAGGTTTTTAGAAATTTAAAAATTCCCATAAAGATTTAGAGTATATGTATATTAATGACCGCATCCTCCACCATGAGTTTGTTCTGGTGCTTTGTGTGTAGAGTCTTTTTTAGGCGTTTCGGAGCAACCAATATAAATACTACTTAAACCAATAACAATTATAAATACTAAAACTCTGCGTAAAATGCAATGCATGTTAAACCTCCTTTTGTTGATAATATTTATTTTACATAATGTAAAAGCATAAAAATATTACCACAACTTTGACAATGTGTCAAAGATAATTCGTGTGCCGTCAAGAGTTTCCTCCTGCCACTGGATTAATGGCAATTGTGCACATATAGTGCTTATCATTAATAGATGTTTTTTGTAAACATAGCTTCTGTCCAGCTATAAATGGTTTATATTTTACACTATGTAAAGTGTAGATAACACATCTTTAATAAGGTGTCAAATAAAATGTGACTTAAATGTTTCCGTGAATGAAATGAACCATATCCTTTACAAGTCTTTTTACAAATAATACGACGCTTACATGTGCACAGGGATACCATCTTATTTTTGGTCTTCCCAGTGCCTCCCACAATTCGTTTGTGTATCTAATTGGCACGACCTCATCATAAAGCCCATTTATCATTAATAAATTCTTTGTTTTATTGTATTTTGCCATTACAATAGGATCAATTATTTGGTATATATAATTTGCCTGTTCACGTGTAATACCCGCCTTTATTATGTCTTTTCTAATGCTATTTGTTGCAATTCCTTCCCATATAATACCGGCATTGTTGCCGCCTGCTAAAATAGTAATTCCCATATCAAACGATTCTACTGCCATCGCCAGATGTGCCATCATACCACCAAGGCTAATACCTGATATAACAACCTTTTCTACCTGATTTCTAAGCCACGATGAGACAATCCTGACTTCTGTTACAATCTGGCGTGTTCCTTCAACCGTTCTGGGTAAGTCACCCGTAAGGGCATATTCACCACTCCATGTACCCTCAGGCGCTCTTTCAAAATGAAAAGGAAGCTTAAGGATAAAGCAATTAATATTATGCTCGGCTAACATCATGGCTATTCTTTTTTCTTTCCAGAGATTCCTCCTACCCCAACCGTGGAGAAGAATCACTGTAGCAAAATCTTTTTTACCATGGGTCTTAAAATAAAGTCCATGAACTACGTTATTTTTGGGGTACTTTGTCTGGACAGGACTTGGAAATTTGATATCAAAGACTTCAACGCGGTTAATATCATTGACTTTGATTACTGAAAAATCAGGTATCTTATCGGGCTTTTTATAAAACAATTCAGGATTTTCCAGGCAATCTTTACTTGTCAAGTGACTGAAATCATAAGTATCGGGTTTTTGAGGTGTGCGGATTTTGGTAGGATAGATACTAAAGTATAATCTGTCAATAGCCCGCATTAGATACTTGTTCATGGCTTAATCCGATATTATTTTTATAAATGGAAAAACAAAAATATTCGGTGGACAGGAAAAGAGGGGGGAAATCCTTGATAAAGTGTCCTGGAATTAAAAATTACGTAACAATTTAGTTCTTTGAAAAATCTCAGTAGGGGCACAAAATTTTGTGTCCCTATGACAAAGCATTTTTGTGGGATAAAGGTCGCCACCAAAGGCAGCCCATATTTTTTACTTATTCATTTTCTTTGACTACTCGACCATGAACAGGTTGAATTGGCCTTGCATCATACTTGAATAATGAAGTAAATTTGTGCAACCCTGCTTTCGATACCTCAATTGGCGTCTTTAAGATAAACCAATTCACATTTTCAGTGCAAGGCGGGGTAGTAAGCGAACCATGATAGGTATAATATGCTGTGGTGTTC
>Ga0209212_1001900_pt1 | contig 31694 bp, 34 predicted proteins | sample RifGroC2_FD_183996 | JGI IMG/M metagenome (GOLD analysis project Ga0209212, IMG submission 183996) | Groundwater microbial communities from Rifle, Colorado, USA - Groundwater C2 (SPAdes) (version 2) | ecosystem: Environmental > Aquatic > Deep subsurface > Groundwater | place: Rifle, Colorado...
CCCGCCGAGGCCAAACCGGCCGAACAGGACGCCGAAGAATCGGTGGTGATGATAGATTCCAGATCCGAGCAGGAAGAAAACGGGCGCTTCTCCGCCGCCGCCCGCGACGGCGAGCAGGAAGACCCCGCCGTGCCGGGCGGCATGCCGTCCTCCTACGGCCAGCTGAAGGGCGTCATGAACGAAGCCGGCCGCACGCTGCTGGTCTTCGAAAGCCCGGATGACGGCAGCATAGCTTTCGTTCAGGTGACCGCCGGCAAGACCGGCGTGGCCTGGAAACTGGTCGGCCGCATACCGCGCAGCCAGGATTGAACCGGCGGCTCCGCCCGCTTTCCCGCCTCTCAGAATTGCTAAAATATACGTACGGGGCGCGCTAGTTCACCCGCCCCGTAAGAGGTATCTATGAAACGCAAGGATCTGGTTAGACATCTTGTCAGCAAGGGCTGTGAGCTTTCCCGGGAGGGCGGCAAGTATTCCGTCTTCGTGAACCCGGTGACCAATAAGGAAGTTCCCGTTACCAGGCATACCGAGATCGCCGATTTTACCGTCAGGAAGATCTGCCGCGACCTCGGCGTAGACCAGCCCTGACGGCAGTGTGATGGGCCCCGTTCCCGGTACCGCGCGCGCGCAGGCATACAAGGCCGCCTTTCTTGCCGCGGCCCTGCTGGCGCTAGCCGCCTGCGCTTCCACAAAATTGGACATAATACAGGTAGGCCCCTGGTTTCCCGCGCGTGACTGGCGCGAGGTGGAGGTGTTCGCCTCGCGCGAGTCGACCCGCGCCCCCTGGGGCGGCATAGGTATAATCCACAGCCCCCGCGTAGGCGCCGGGGCGGGCGGGGCAAAGACGGAGAAGCTGAAGTCCGAGGCCCGCAAGGCGGCCGCCGCCATGGGCGCGGACGGTGTTATAATAACTCTGGATTCCGTAGAGTCCGGCCCCCAGATGGGCGTTTACCAGGAGCCGGAGGTCTACATAAGCGCCCTGGCCATAAAATATGTCACAGCAGCTTCCACCCCAACGGCAAAATAAGATCACCATCGCGCTCGACGCCGCGCAGGCCAGCGTCTGGCGCGGCCGCGGCATAGTGATAGACCTGTTCAGGTTCTCCAATACCATCTGCGCCCTGCTGGAAAGCGGCCGCCGCGACGTGCGGGTTTACGCCGTGCCGTCCCTGGCCCTGGCGGCGCGCCGCGCCGTCAAGGACGCCGACCTGTTCTCCGAGATGGACCTGGGGCCGGGCGTTGAGCATTACGATAATTCCCCGTATACCGCTCTTTACGGGTCCGACCCGGCCCGGCCCGCGCTCAGCGTCACCAATTCCGGTTCCCCGGCCGCGGCCTCGCTGCTGCTGGCCGACGAGATCCTGGTGGCCTGTTTCGCCAATTTCCCGGCGCTGGCGGCCTACTGTCTGAAAGACCCCAAGCCGACGCTGATCGTGCCCGCCTGCCTGTTCTACGACAACCGGCACGTGGAGGACATGATCTGCGCCCGCGCCCTGGAAGAGGAACTGGAAGGGCGCGACGCCTTCCCCGCGGCGCTCGAGGAGATACACGCCAGCGGCCGCGTTCTGGACTTCATGGCCTTCAGGCCGGAGACGGGCAAGCGCGACATGGAACTGGTGCTCAGGAAGGGCTATATGAAAGCCGTTCCCAGGATAAAATTCAAGGCAGGCTCGGGCATAGTGGAGAACGCCGTATGAAGAAGAAAGCCGTAGTTCTGTTCTCGGGCGGACTGGATTCCACCACCGCGCTGTGCTGGGCCGTCTCAAAAGGTTACGACTGCCTGGCGGTCTCCTTCGATTACGGCCAGCGCCACGCGCGCGAGAACGCGGCCGCCCGCGCCATAGCCCGCCGCCTGGGCGTAAAGCTCTACGAGATAAAACTGGCTTTCCCCTGGTTCGGCGGCTGTTCCCTGGTCAATAAAGAACTGAAACTGCCCGACGTAAAGATCTCAAAGATAGGCGGCTCCGGCGAGATCCCGTCCACCTATGTGCCGGGGCGCAACCTGGTCTTCGCCTCGGTGGGTTTTTCGCTGGCGGACGCCGAAGGGGCCGAGGCCGTGGTGCTGGGCCCCAACGTGCTGGATTATTCCGGCTACCCGGACTGCCGCCCCGAATTCTACCGCGCCCTGGAGCGGGCGGCCGCTTACGGCACGCGCAGCGGCGCCGGCGGCAAAAAAATAAAACTCCTTACCCCGCTGATAAAACTCAGCAAGGCCGGCATCGCCAGGCTCGGCGTTAAACTGGGCGCCCCGCTGGAGCTGACCTGGTCCTGCTACCGGGGCGGCCGGCGGCCCTGCGGCCGCTGCGACTCCTGCAAACTGCGGGCGAAAGGTTTCGCGGAAGCCGGCTTCGCCGACCCCGCGGCCGGGAAATGAAAAAAATAAAGACGCCGATAGCCGACATCTTCTGCTCCGTTCAGGGGGAGGGCCTTTATGCCGGGCAGCGGCAGGTATTCCTGCGCTTCGCCGGCTGCAACCTGGCCTGCTCCTATTGCGACGAACCCGCCGCGCTGGACAGCGCCTCGGCCTACGGGCTGCTCCCCGCCGAGGCGGCGGCGCTGGTCGTCAAACTGGCCCGGGCCGGCAAGGCCAAAGCCGTCTCCTTTACCGGGGGGGAGCCCCTGCTGCATTGGCGGTTCATAACGGCCGTGGCGCCCGCGCTTAAAAAGGCGGGCCTCCAGTTGCACCTGGAGACCAACGGGGTGCTGCACCGGGAGCTGGGCCGGGTGGAAAAACTGGCCGACGTGATAGCCATGGATATAAAACTTCCGTCCTCCACCGGGCAGGGCGCCTTCTGGCGCGAGCATGAAAAATTCCTCGCCCGCGCGCCGCAAAAAACTTTTATAAAGGTCGTAGTGACGTCGAAAACTAAAATGTCCGACTTTAAGAAAGCGGTGGCCCTGGCGGCTGCCGCGCGGCCGGGCGTTCCTTTTTTTATACAGCCGGCCACGGCGCGCCGCGGGGGCGCCAGGCCGCCCGGCGCTAAATTCGTGGAAGAGGCCTGCTGTTACGCGGCGTCGGTCCTGAGCCGGGTGAAAGTGCTGCCGCAGCAGCATCCGCTGTGGGGCGTTAAATAATTACCGGAGGGGTTATGAGCGAAGGCACATTTTTAATAGACTGCCCGTGCTGCAAGGCGCGGATAGAGGTGGACAGGAAGAACGGCAAGGTGCTGCGCCACTGGGACAAGCCGGTGGTTAAAGAGGGGGGCGACCCCATGAAGGAAGCTTTTAAGAAAATGCAGGCCGACAAGAGCCGCCTGGACGATTATTTCACCAATGCCGGCAAGTCCATGGAAGACAAGAAAAAAGAGCTGGAGGAGAAGTTCAAGCAGGAAAAGAAGCGTATAGAGGACTCCGGGGATACCTCCAAGCCTATAAATCCCATGGATTTGGACTAATTCTATAATATAGATATCTATATTATAAAGAATAAATCCCTTTCAAGATATACGGGTATGATTAGATATAGGTGAAATCGGATTTATAAGTCCGCCCGCGCGCGGGGACATTAGCTGATATTATTCAGTTTGCCCTTAGGGCCCATATTTTGATGGGCCCTTTTTTGGGCCCTTCGGGCCTTTATGGCCCTTTAAGAAATGCCGGCTGCGCCGTATACTATAAGCATGACAAACAAGAAACTCGCCCTCTCACTCCTGGTCTCATGTGTCATGATCCCCCAGTTCTCCGTCGCGCAGACCGCCAACGGCGGCGCTGCCCCGGCCACCAGACTGGAAGAGTTGGGCGGCAACCTGGGCCAGTCGGCCGGCGCTCTTGGCCTGGAAGGCTATGAAGCGGCGCCCGTAGCCGAGCCCGCTTCCCAGAATTTTAGCGGCCCCGAACCTATTTACTACTCCGGCACCGCCGTCACGATCTGGCACGCTCTCGGCACGCAGATCTCCGACCTCGGCTGGTTCCCAGGCACGGGCGCCCCTTCCTTCGAGGCCGTTTCCGAGCGCGTTATAAGGGCTTCCAAGTCGGCCGCCTACCCCGCCCGCCAGGCCGGCCAGCCCTCCCTTTTCACCGACTCGGGCTTCATCGCCGAGTTCGAGGCCGCCACCGGCTCCAAGTTCTCTTCCGGCAACTATACCCGCTTCCTTATAGACGGCGAGAACTCCTTCAGGGCGAAGGATGCCATGATAAAGGGCGCCAAGAAGAGCCTGCTGATCTCCAGCTGGGCTTTCTATGACGACACCACCGGTTACGAAGCCGCCCGGATGCTGATAGCCAAGCACAAAGAAGGCGTGCAGGTGCAGATCATGATAGACGACACGGTGGCCTCCAGCCACGGCAAGAAAGTCGTGAAAATGATGCAGGACGCCGGGCTGGAGGTGCTGCGCCATACCGACCTGGACCGCTCCGGCGACATCTGGCACGTGAAGGTGATGATAGCCGACGATAATTACGCGATCGCCGGCGGCATGAATTTCGGCGACGTTTACTCCCATAAGGCCGGCACCATCCTGTGGCGGGACACCGACGTCCTCCTCTCCGGCCCCGCGGTCGCGCAGGCCAAGGCCCTGCTCGGCAGCGTCTGGAACAAACAGGTGAACGCCAGAAAGCTGGGCTACAAAGCGGTAGACGTGCGCGGCCCCCAGGACGCCGATTACGAGGGCGGCAGCGCCCGCGCGGCGGTGGTCCTGCAGAACCCGCCCCAGACCTCCCCTATCCTGACCAGCATCGTGAAAGCGATGTACGGCGCCACCCGCAACATCAATATCGAGAACGCCTACTTCGTGGCGATCCCCGCCGTGACCCAGGCCGTGCTGGAAGCCCGCGCCCGCGGCGTGGAGGTCAACATCCTGACCAACTCCAAAGAGAGCATCGACGCCGAAGGCAAGCCGATAGTGGACGCGATGGCGAAGTGCCTGATCCCCCTGCAGCAGTCCGGCGTCAACATCTATCTTAAGCAGGGCGTCATGCAGACGCTGCACTCCAAGTTCATGACCGTGGACGGCGAGTTCGCCGACATCGGGTCCTACAACCTGCACCCCCGCGGCGAGCGCATCGACACCGAGGTCAACGTGAACATCCTGGACCGCGCCTCCGTGGCCCAGCTGGACGCGGCTTTCGCCAACGACCTCGCGGCGGCCAAGAAGATCAACAACCCCAAGGAACTCGAGACCAAGCCCGGCCTGGTGTCGCAGATAATGTCCCAGTTCTTCTACGCGCAGCTCTCGGCCAAACCCGAGCTGCAGAAATAACACGGCTGCGGGAGCAAAACTGAAAAGCCCGGGGCAAAAGCCCCGGGCTTCTTTTTGCCCGGTTCTTATAGCAAAAAACCTCCAAAAAACCTAAAATATACATCTGATGCATAAAGATCTGCAGGAGATACTTATATCGGGCTCCGAACTGAACGCCGGCATTAAAAAGCTGGGCGCGCGGATCTCCGAAGATTACGCCGGCCGCGCCCTCACCCTGGTGGGCGTGCTCAAAGGCTGCGTGTTCTTTATGGCGGACCTCGCCAAGAACATCTCCATAGACGCCCGCCTGGATTTCATGATGCTGTCGTCCTATTCCGGCGCGCAGTCCACCGGCGTGGTGCGCACCATCCTGGACCTCAAGGAAAATATCGAGGGGCGCGACGTACTGATAATAGAGGACATCGTGGATTCCGGGCTGACGATGAACTACATGCTGCAGAACCTGAAGACCCGCGGGCCCAAGTCGCTGGAGATCTGCACCCTGCTCGACAAGCCCAGCTGCCGCAAGGCCAACGTGCCCATCAGATACACGGGCTTCACTATCCCGGATAAATTCGTGGTCGGTTACGGACTGGACTACAACGAGCGCTACCGCAACCTGCCCTATATCGGCGTCCTTACTAAAGAAGCCATCGAAGGAATAAAAACATGTCGTTAAATAAGAATTTCAGGCAGCTGCTGTTCTGGTTCCTCGCGTTCACGCTTTTTGTGGCGGTCTATCAGAGCGTGAAGAACGTGGAGCGCGAGCGCCAGATCCCCTATTCCGAGTTCAAGGCCAAGCTGCGCGACAAGCAGATCGCCAAGGTGATGGTGCGGCAGGACCTGATCCGCGGCGAACTGAAGGAAGGCGATAAGACCGTCGCCTTCAAGACCATCCCGCTCTCCGACCCCAAGCTGATAGAGGATATGGAAACCGCCGGCGTGGGAAATTTCGCCGCCGAGGCCGACCGCGGCTGGATCGCCGGCCTGATACTGAATCTCGGCTGGATAGTGCTTTTCGTTTTCCTGTGGTGGTTCCTGTTCGTGCGCCAGGCCCAGATGGGCGGCAAGCAGGCCATGTCCTTCGGCAAGTCGAAGGCCCGCCAGCAGGACCTTAAGAAACAGAAGGTCACGTTCAAGGACGTGGCCGGCTGCGACGAGACCAAGGACGAGCTGCGCGACATCGTGGATTACCTGAAGAACCCCAAGAAGTACCAGATCCTGGGCGGCGAGCTGCCCAAGGGCGTGCTGCTCTACGGGCCCCCCGGCACCGGCAAGACTCTGCTCGCCCGCGCGGTGGCCGGCGAGGCCGGCGTGCCTTTCTTCACCTCTTCCGGTTCCGAGTTCGTGGAGATGTTCGTGGGCGTGGGCGCCAGCCGCGTGCGCGACCTGTTCGAGCGCGCCAAGAAATCCGCGCCTGCCATAATCTTCCTCGACGAGCTTGATGCCGTCGGGCGCTCCCGCTTCGCCGGCATCGGCGGCGGCCACGACGAGCGCGAGCAGACCCTCAACCAGATGCTGGTGGAACTGGACGGCTTCGAATCGAAAGAGGGGATCATCCTGATAGGCGCCACCAACCGGCCCGACGTGCTGGACACCGCGCTGCTGCGGCCCGGCCGTTTCGACCGGCGCATCAACGTGCCGGTGCCCGACATCAAGGGCCGCCTCGACATCCTTAACGTGCACGCCAGGAAGATCAAGCTCACCGCGGACACGGACCTGGGCGTGATAGCCCGCCACACGCCCGGCTTCACCGGCGCGGACTTGGCCAATATCATCAACGAGGCCGCCATCCTCGCCGCCAAGAAAGAGCAGAAGTCGGTGGACCTGAAGGACCTGGAGGAGGCCATAGAGAAGAATATCGCCGGCCCCCAGCGCAAGTCCCGCATAATCTCCGAAAGCGAAAAAAGAGTGGTGGCCTACCACGAGGCCGGCCACACGCTGGTGGCCAAGACCCTGCCAGGCTGCGACCCCGTGCACAAGGTGACCATTATCCCGCGCGGGCCCGCGCTGGGCTACACCCTGCAGATGCCGCTTGAGGACAAGTATCTGACCTCCAAGACCGAGATCTTGAACCGCCTCTGCGTGCTGCTGGGCGGCCGCGCCGCCGAGGAGATCGCCATCGGCGAGATAACCACCGGCGCCCACGACGACCTGGCCAAGGTGACCAATTACGCGCAGAAGATGGTGCTGGAATTCGGCATGAGCGAAAAGATCGGGCCGCTGTCGCTCAAGAAGGAAGAATCCGAGGTGTTCCTGGGCCGCGATATCATGCGCCAGGCCGGCTATTCCAACGAAACCGCCCGCATCGTGGACGAGGAAATAAAGCGCATAGTCAGCGACGCTTACATGAAGGCGAAGGCCGCGCTGACCGGCAACCGTAAGGCTCTGGACGCCATCGCCGGCCGCCTGATAGAGAACGAGGTGGTGGACGCGGCGGAGATAGATTCTTTGATAGCGGGCGCTAAAGCGGCCTAAAAACCGCCGACAAGGGAAGGCACTTTGTACCTGAACTACTTAAAAACGCTGGCCGACATATTCGTCGTCTATTACATAGTGTACCGGCTCATCCTGCTGCTCAAGGGCACGCGGGCGATGCAGGTTATCTGGGGCGTGTTCATCCTGGCCGTGATCACCTCGCTGGCCAAGCTCCTGCATCTCGAAGCCACCGTCTGGCTTGTGGGGCAGTTCTGGGTGGCCGGCATTGTGCTGCTGATAGTCGTTTTTCAGCCGGAGATCCGCTTCGCCCTGGCCAACATCGGCTCCAACCCGCTGGGGCGCGTTATGGTGTCGGCCGAATACCGCTTTATCGGCGAGATGATGGAGGCCGTGCGCTCGGCCATGGCCGAGAAGATGGGCATGCTGATTGTGCTCGAGCAGGACATGGCCCTGCGCGACATCGTGGAGACCGGCGTCAGTATAAACGGCGCGGTCTCCAAAGAACTGCTGCTGACCGTCTTTCACATCAACACCCTTCTGCATGACGGCGCGGCCGTCATAGCCAACAACAGGCTCGTCGCCGCCGGCTGCATTCTGCCGCTGACCGAGCAGCAGGAACTTTCCAAGATCCTCGGCATGCGCCACCGCGCCGCGCTCGGCCTGAGCGAGGCGGCCGACGCCATCATCGTCATCGTCTCCGAGGAGACCGGCACCCTCTCGCTGGCGCGCAACGGCAAGCTGCAGCAGCACGTGGACCCGAAAGACCTTGAGGCGATGCTTTATCAGCTGTACCGCTCCAAGGCGGAAAAAACTCTGCTGCGCAGAGCCCCCAGGCCCCAGGCGCCGCCTCCGGCCGCGCCCCAGACCCCGCCCGCGGCCCAGGATAAAGCATGAATATCCAGGAACTCTTCACCCGCAACTGGCAGATAAAAGTGCTGTCCCTTATAATAGCGCTGCTTATCTGGTATTTCATAACCAGCGGCATTTAAACCTGCCCACTTGGCCCACATCTCCTAGGTCCAAAAACAAGCGTTTTTGGGCCTTTAGACTCTTAATTATCCCCGGGATTACGGGCATAATATAGATGTCAGATAATCAGGAGAAATAAATGGCCAAAAAATCTTTTATCCTCGCCTCGGTTTTTTCCCTTTTTTCCTTGCCTTCCCTTTCCGCCCAGGAACTGCGGCTGCCCGCTGAGCCCGCCTCGGTAGAGGTGCCGGCCGTGGCTGCGGCTTCGGCCGACGCGGCCTCGCTGAAGGCGCAGTATGAAGAAATTTATTCGGCCCTGAAGGTGTATTCCAATGTGGCTTATGTCGCCCCCCAGGGCAGCCCCGAGTACCTTGAGGCGGCGGCTTCCGGCCAGTACCTGCGCGCCAAACTTGAAGAACTTTCCCGCGGCATACACGGCCTAACCGGCGCCGTTTATACGGGCGCGGCCCCCGCAAGACAGCGCGGGCAGGTATCATTCGGTGTGCTCAGTGAGCTCAATGACGTTTTCGGTTTTTACAGTTCAATGTCCAAGTCCGCTGCCGAAGCGGGCGCCGTTTCGCGCGGCGTACCGATAAGGCAGGGTTACTGCCAGATCAATTACGTAAAGAACAATGTGCCTTTCCTGGTGCAGTTCGACGGCTTCCTGAAGAAGGGCGAGATCATCCTCACTTTCGACGACGGCCCGGGGCCGCTGACCGAGGAGGTCTCCGCGGCTATGAAGGCCGGCAATGCCCCGTCCGTGTTCTTCGTGCTGGGCCGCAGCATAGCCGGTGAGGACGGCAAGGCCCGCATAAAGGCCGAAGCGGCCGACGGCCACGCGGTGGCGGTGCACGGCTATAATCACGCGGCTGCCGGCGACAAACCCTTTACCGCGATGTCCACCGCCGAGGCGCTGAGGCAGATAGGCGGCGTGAAGGAAACCATAAAGGGCACGACCGGCGCGGCGCCGAAGTTCTTCAGGCCGCCTTACGGCATAATCACCGTGGAGCAGCTGAAGGCCGTGGATTCCGAGCTGGGCCTGGTGCCGGTGGGTTGGACCATAGACACGCTGGACTGGTCCACCAAGGACCCCGAAGAGCTTTTCGAGAAGACCGTCGCCATGATACAGCAGCGCGGCCGCGGCATAGTGCTGATGCACGATATCCACGCGCAGAGCCGCACCGCGGCGAAGCGCCTTGTTAAGTGGCTGGCCGAGAACGGCTACAAGGTGGTGTCACCCGAAAGGATGACTAAGGCCTACAGGGGGGAATAAGTTCAGCTTTCCAGTTCTTTAACCCAGGCTTCGGCCTCGGTCATGGCGGCGTCCAGCGCGGGCGCCGCTTTTCTTTTTAGCCCGTAGAGGGAACGGAGGAGGGCCAGCGCCGGGCGCGGCAGGAAAGTGCCGGCCAGCAGCTTAAGAAAGGCGGGGCCGCGGGACGAGGTCTTGAACAGATACTCGCGGGCCTTGGCGGGCTGGAGATTCTTCAGGTAGACTTCCGCCTGTTTCAGGTAGACGTAGTCCTTAAGCTCGCGCTCAGCCGCGGCGTCGGGGGCGGCCGTGGCCAGCGCCGTGTGGAAGTCCGCTATGCCGTCGTCCCATTTTAGCGTCAGGCTGGCGGGGTTGGCGGTCAGCGAATGTATGCGGTAGACGGACAGCGGCTCGGCGATGTAGTCCGCCTCCCAGTCGCGCAGGATCTTCACGTAAAGTTCCATGTCCTCCAGGTGGCTCATGTCGGTCCTGAAAGGGCCCGTCTGTTTAAGCACTTCCTTCTTAAAGGCCACGTTGGTGGTGACATAGGGCAGCCACTTGTCGGAGATGGCCATATAGGGCGGAAGCTTGCCGCGCGGCACCGCCCGCTTCTCGTCGAAGAATTTGCCGGCCAGGCGGCCGTCGCGCAGGATGTAGCCGTTGGAGAAGAGGAAGCCCGCGCGCGGGTTATTTTTTATCAGCCCGGCGAATTTAGCCAGCCGGCCCGGCAGCCAGAGGTCGTCGGCGTCGAGGAAGGTGATATAGTCGCCGGAGGCGCGCTCCATGGCGTAGTTGCGGCAGCCGCCCTGGCGGCGGTTGGCGTCGAAGCGGACAAAATGCCAGCCGCGCCGGCCGGAGAATTCCCTGAAAACTTCCGGGGTGGCGTCGGTGGAGCCGTCGTCGATTATGAAGGCCTCGTAGTCCGGGAACGTCTGGGCGGCCAGGCTTTTAAGCGTCCGGCGCAGCAAGCCGGCGCGGTTATATGACGGGACGATCACGGTGAAGAGTTCAGCCATTCTTTTTCGCCTTGATTAAAAGCAGCTTTGAGTAAAGGCCCTGCAGCTTGATATACGCGCGCGGGCTCACGACTATGAGCAGCGTGCTGAAGATCTTAAAAAGGGAACCCGGGGCGGCCGGCAGCAGCCGGGCCAGTTTCAGCCAGGCGGAGAAGGCCTGCCTGGAGCGGCCGGAATAGCGGTGGTGGAAAATATCCATCTGGGCGCGTTCCCTGGCAATATGGGCGAGGGAGGCCGGCGACGGCGCCGTGCCGGTGGTCCGCACGACGCTAGCCAGGTAGTTTAAAAGAGCCGTATGGAAGGCTATCGCGGCCGTTATCTTGGCCGGATCGTCGTAGAGCGTCCGGCCGAAAAGGTTGGCCCCGTGCAGCCGCCTTTTCCCGAGCACTTCCGGGATATTGGCTATGGGTTTTACGGCGGCGGCGGCCCAGCGCAGGCAGATGTCGGCGCCGTAAAGCATATCCTCGGGCATCGGCGGCATGGCGGCCAGGCGGGCCCGGTTGAAGACTATACAGCTTGTCCCGCCGTAGGGGAGGCCAATGAGGGTGTCGTCGAAATTAAAATGTTCAGGCCCTTTGGGGTAGATGTACCCGTCCAAGGGGCGCAGTTTTGAATCCGATTGAAGAAGCCAGTGTTGGATAAGCGAGGCGTCCTGTTCGCGCTCCAGTCTTTTGAACGTCTTGGCCAGTTTATTTTTATCCCACGTGTCGTCGGCCTCGAGCAGGCCCACCCATTCCCCAGTGGCGTGCCGCATGGCATGGTTGAAAGCGCTGACCTGGCCGCCGTTGGTCTTGGGCAGCCATTTCACGCGGTCCAGGTAAGGTTTTACCAGTTCGGCGGAATTGTCCGTCGAGCCATCGTCAACGACCAGCACTTCCATTTCCCCGGCGAAATCCTGGGCGAGGACGCTTTCTATGGCGTCGCCCAGGAAACGCCCGTAATTGTAATTGATTATTATCACCGAGATCTTTGGGGGCATGGTCATCTTTTATAGGGCTAACGATCTTGTGTCGCCGGCGCGGATATTCTAGCAATTTGGTCCGTGCGGGCGGCCAGGGCGAAAAGTGCGGGTCCGTGCGGCTTGAATAAAAGGCACCAGGCGTAGAGGGCGGCGGCCGGGATCAGGCACAGGGCCGAGAATAAAACCTTCAGCAGCGCGGCGACGGCCTTCCGCCCGCCGGCGGGCTTGCGCGCCGCGCCGGTGCCGGCCGCCGGCGCCGGCCCGGAGCTCACCGGGCCGTTGAAAACCGCCGCCGCGCCAGAGGCCGCGGTCATGAGGGGGGCTGTAAAACGGGAAAGCAGTTCCAGTAACGAAAGCGCCTGGTTCTCTATCAGTAATACCCTGAACCCGGCCCTTTCAAGAAAACCTTTCAGGGCGCCCGGGTCCCATCGGGTCAGGTGGTGGGGCGGGGAATCATAATGACGGTTAGTCAGGGCTTTGCATCCGCGGCGGTCGGGGACGGTTACGGCCAGCAGCCCCCCGGGCTTGAGCAGCCTTAAGGCTTCCCGCGCGGTTTCCAGCGGGTTGTCCAGGTGTTCGAGCACGTCGAACATTGTCACCGCCCCCCAGGAGCCGGAAAGTCCCTCTTTCAGGAAGTCGGAGATGGACGCGGCGCGTATCCTGCCCGGGGCCAGCGTTTCGGCCACCCGGATCTTTTCAGGGGAATAATCCGTGCCGGAGGCGTCGTACCCCTTTAACAGGGCCAGATGCACGAACACGCCCCAGCCGCAGCCTATGTCCAGCACCTTGAGCGGCGCCGGGACTTTTTTAAAAAAAGTTTCGGCGCGCCAATCGGCCTTAAGGCCTGGGAAGCCTTCGACCCCGGGATAAAGCAGCGCGTAAGTTCCCGGCGGGGGGTTGAGCATCGGGTCGGAAAAGTCGACGCCGCAGGCGGCGCAGCGGTAGAGCTTGTAGTATCGTTTTTGCGCCGGCTGGTAATAATCCTCCGTCAGGCGCGGCGCCGGCGCGGAAGCGCCGCAGGCGGGGCAGACCGGGGTCATCGGGTGCCGCCCGACAGGGAGCGGCGCAGCGCGGCGGGCCGGGAACTGCGGTCGTAAAAGGAAAAGACCGCGGCGTAAAGACGCGGTGACGCGGCGGCCAGCAGCATAGTGGAAAATTTAAAGATGGCGTAAGCGCCGCAGCCGGAGCGTGACAACCAGGAGGCGGCGGCGGAGAAAGCCGCGGCTTTGTTCCCTTCTATGGAACTCAGCAGGACCCTGGCCCGCGCCACATGCGCCTGTGACAGGGAGAAAAAATCTTTTTCAGGCTCGCTGCCGTTCGCTTTTATGGCTTCCAGCAGGCTGGCGTCAAGCGTTTCACGGGTGCTGATGAAAGCGCGGAGGTTGGCGGGGTTCAGCAGGTTGTGGCCGTAAAGCCCGGAATTCGCGGGATGAAGGCGCCTGCGTGAAAGGAATTCCGGGATCGTCAGGACCTTGGAACGCAGTACTAGCAGGGAAAAAAGATATTCATCGGGGCAGATGCGCACTTTGTCAGGCACCGGCAGCAGCGGGCGCAGCGCCGAGGCCCGGAAGGACAAAGCGCTTGTGCCGATGGTAAAAAGCCTTGAGCGTAACAGGCCGGGTGCGTCGCCGTCCGCCGGCAGCGAAACTGACGCGGGCGGCGGCAGAGGGTTTCCCTGCGCGTCCATGTCGGCCATGTAATGGCGGACAAGGCCGAGGCCGGGGTCCGAAACAAAAGCCGCCGCTACCTTCGCGAGTTTTCCCGGTTCCCACGAGTCGTCCGCGTCCAGCATGCAGAAGATATCCCCTGACGCCGCCGCGAACCCCGCGTTGAAGGCCGAACCCTGGCCGCCGTTCTCTTTGCGGATGTAGCGGGCCCTGCCGGCGTAGGCGGCGGCGATAGCCGCCGTGGCGTCCGTGGAACCGTCATCCACTATGATGACCTCCAGTTCGTGGCCGGGGACTTCCTGCGCCAGAACGCTCTCTACGGCCGCGGGCAGGTAGCGCCCGTAGTTATAGGTGTCTATGATCGCGGAGATCTTCACTTATCCGCCTTTGGTTCTTTGCCCGTCATGCGTCGTTTCTTTTTAATATCCTTTTGAAGGTTTCAGCGTCTTCCCGCGTGATGGCGCCGGAAACAAGGATCGCGGCCGCGTATACGGCGGCGCCCAAAGGGATGGTCAACGCCAGGCTGGCCCCGCGCAGCGGGAACAGGGCCAGCGCCATCGCCGCCGCCGCGGCGCCCGGTTTCAAAAAAGCGTCCATGACCTTAACGTCCAGAAACTTTCCTGTCTCGCGCAGGAACATCCACAACGTGAGGGTTCCGGTGAGGACCGTGGCCAGGGCCGCGCCGTAGGCCCCGTAGGCCCTTATGAGCAGGGCGTTAAGGGCCAGGGCCGCGGCCGCCTGTATGACCGTGAGCTTTATCAGGTTGTTCTGCCGTCCCGCCGCCACTATCACAAGGTAGAGGACGCTCGACCCGAAGATCAGGATAAAACTCCAGATCAGCAGGCTCAGCACCGGCGCCGCCGCCATGAACCGCTCACCGTAGATAAGGGGGGTTATTTTCCAGGCCAGCACCGAGATGCCGGCGGCGGCGGGAATACCGAAAACGGCGAGCCCCTTCAGCGTGTAATTGATGAGTTTCTCCACCTTGTGGCGTTGTTCCCCGTAATGCCTGGCCATAGGGGGCAGTATGATTATGCCGTACGCCATGAGGGCTTCGGTGAAGAGGCCGGAGATCTTTCCCGCCGCGGAGAAATAGCCGGCTTCTTCGGGATTTGTGACGAAGCCCAGCATGGAAAGGCCGGTGTTGGAGACTATTATCGCCATTATTCCGGACAGCCCCAGGGGCGCGGTTTCTTTTAATATGCCGCGCGCCAGCGTGAGGTCGAAGCGGAGCGTTACCGACGGAAAGCGCCTGCGGAAAATCAGGAAGAGGTAGGCGGTGGCGGCCGTTTGGGCGAGCAGCAGCGCGCAGGGAATAAGGACCAGGTCGCGCGGACCGGAGATCAGGCACAATATCAGGGCGGCGTACAGGACCGCCTGGCCGGCCGTGGCGATAGCCGGGTATTTTGTTTTTTCCTCCGAGAGGAAGACCCAGTCCGGGGGCAGAACGTTGGTGGTGAAGATGGTCAGGCCGTAGATAAGCAGGAGGGGGCGGAAGTCCGGCCTGTCCGAGGGCGAGAGGAAAGAAAGCAGCACCAGCAGCAGAAAAGCAGCCGCGCCGAGAACGGTTTTGATGGAAAGGATATTGCTGATGTAGAGGGAGCGGTCCGCCTTGCCCCTGGCCAGTTCGCTCATGGCGATACTGTTTATGCCGAGGTGTGCGAGCATGGCGAAATAGCCGACGGTGGCGAAGGCCGAGTTGGCCAGCCCGAAATCCCCGGGCCCGAGCGCGCGCGCCAGGTGCAGGACCACGGCCAGCCCCAGCATCTTCACCACGACGTTGGCGGCCGTCAGCGACAGGAAGTTCTTGGCTATGGCGCGGGCCGTGCTCATTGGATAAAGTATATCAAAAATATCCCGGGCGGGAAGTCGGGCGCGTTGCCGCTTAAATATAATAAAATCTTTAATAGCGGCGGGATATCCGTCCGCGCGCGGAGACGGCTTTGAAATATGTTCGGCGGCCTGCGGGCTAAAACTATGTTTAAAAAGATCCTTCTTGTAGATGACGACAAACTGGTGCTGAATTCAACCCGGAGATACCTCGAGGGGCACGGGTTCAGCGTGGCGGCCGCCGATAACGGCGCCGAGGCCGTGGTCATGGCCCGCGACTCCAAGCCGGACCTGGTGATCACCGACGCCGAAATGAAAGGCCTGGACGGTTTCACGCTGTGCAAGGTGCTTAAGGAAACCGACGGGTTCACCCAGATGCCGGTTATTATAATCTCCGGCCGCAAGATAAGCGAAGAGGATATCCTGGCCGGCTACAACAAGGGCGCCGACGATTATATCCTTAAACCCTTTTCCTTCCCGGTGCTCCTGGCCAAACTGAAGGCCGTCATGAAGCGCTACGAGGGCGTGGCCGCCAAGACCGAGAACATCAGGAAGCTGGGCATGGTGATAGACCCGGCCGGCCGCACCGTGACCATAAAGAACGCCGTGGTCAACCTGACCCGCAAAGAATTCGACCTGCTGATGGTGCTGATAACCGAAGAGGGCCGCCTGCTTGGCATCCCCTACCTGCTGGAAACCGTCTGGGGCTACGACCCGGCCAGCTATAACGACCCGCACACCGTGGGCGTCCACGTTTCCTCCCTGCGCAAAAAATTGGGCCCGGAAATAGGCGCCCATATAACCAGCGTAACCGGCCACGGCTATAAATTTGACTGAAATTTGACGATTCTTTGGTCTTTCCAGTAACTCCCTCTACTATAGTATTGATGTGGAAACCCGGGCGGTAGAGGAGGGGTTATGACCAGGACCAATTCGGTTTTAACACTGGCTTTAACAGCTGCCTTCGCGCTCTCCCTGGGCGCCGCCCCGGCCTTCTCCGCCGAGGATGTCTACAAGAAGATGGCGAACGACTTCGCCAAATACTCCACCGACAAGAAAGTAAAGAACGTCTCCGTCATCGGTTTCTCCCGCAAGGCCCGTACCTCGCGCGAAGAGAGCGAATACTTCTCCGAAAAACTCATGTCCTGCCTAGTGGCCTCCGGTAAGATGAACCTGCTGGAGCGCGGCCAGCTGGATAAGGTGCTTGAGGAGCGCCGCCTGGCGGCCTCCGGGGTGACGGAGGAGCAGGACGGGTCCCAGGCCAGAATAGACCCCAGCGACGCCATAATAGTGGGCACCATATTCGGCACCAAGGACAAGTTAAAGATAATAGCCAAGATGATAGACCCTCTTACCGGCGCCGTGCTGCACACCGTGGAGGCCCAGACCGACAGGCAGTGGGATATACAGCCGGACCGGCCCGAGTTCTCCTTTGACGTGCCGGACCTGAAGGAAATAGCCGCGATGTTCGGGGAAGAGGATATTAAGCCGGCGTTCGTGGATTTCCGCGACGCGCCCGCCAGCCTGAACACCGATACCTGCAATGCCCGCAGGGCCCGCCTGTCCGTTATGCAGAGCGCCGCCCTGGATGCCAAGGCCAAATACTGGGCGCACCAGATGCTTTCGCCCGGGTTCGCCAACTCCAGCCTGACCCGCAACCCCGGCGGTGAAATAGTGGACCAGGAGGGCAGGAAAAAGTTCTACCAGCTGCTGGACGCCTACCACAAGAACCCGGAGGCGGCGCAGCTGAGCGTAGGGGAGATGAATACCGTGATCTCGATAATGAACGAAGAAGCGAAGATCTCGGACGAGTGCGGCCTGCATTAAGGGCGAAGGTTCGGGGCCGGGAGCGAAAGCGGTTACAGCCGGTGACGACAGTCAGGCCTTAAATATCTTTTCCGTCAATTCCCGTATCTCGTCTATGCCGAACGGCTTTATCAGAAAGCCGTCCACTTCCACGCCCGGGACCAGGGGGCTGGTGATATTGGAGACCGAGCCGGTGATGACGATAAGTTTTGTCGCCGGGTAGCCGGCGCGGATGCGTTTTATGACCTCTTCGCCGCGCATGTCGGGCATTTTCAGGTCGCAGATGACGGCGTCGAAAGTTTCTTTTTCAAGCAGGGCCAGGGCGGCGGCGCCGTCGGGCCTTTCGGAGACGGCCCAGCCGCGGGTGGAAAGGGCGCGCCGGACGTAATTGCGCACCAGGTCCTCGTCGTCCACTATAAGTATTTTCTTTTCCATGTTCAGACGGGCAGGCTGATGGTGAAGGTGGAGCCTTTGCCGGCCTGGCTCTGCGCCTTGATGGCGCCGTTGTGCTTGTTGATCAGGCCCAGGCAGACGGACAGCCCGAGCCCCGTGCCCTTGCCCACTTCTTTGGTGGTGAAGAAAGGGTCGAAGATCCGGCTGAGGATCTCCTGGTTGATGCCGGAGCCGGTGTCGGTGATGGCGGTCATCACCATTTCCTTGCCGGCTGGCGACTTGAGGCGGCTGGTCTCTATGGTCAGCTCGCCGCCCTCGGCCATGGCGTCCCGGGCGTTGGTGAAGAGGTTCAGGAACACCTGCATGAGCTGCTGGAAGTCGGCGCTCACCATCGGCAGCTCCGGGGCCAGCCGGCGGGTTATTCTGATGTGCTTGAGTTCCATCTGCCGGGCGCAGAGCGTGAGGGTTTCCTCTATGGCCTCGTTGATGCTCACCGGCTCCATCCTGGTCTTTTCCTGGCGGGCGAAGGAGAGCAGCGAGACGATGATCTTCTTGCAGCGGAAGACCGCTTTCTCTATGTCCTTGAGGTCGGTGTAATTCTGGCTGGCGGCGTCGGTGTTCTCCAGCACCAACTGGGTCAGGCCCAGGATGCCGGACAGCGGGTTATTGATCTCGTGCGCGAGGCCGCCGGCCAACTGGCCCAGGGCGGACATCTTTTCGGCCTGGATGAGCTGGGACTGCGTCTCCTGCAGCTGGCGATAAAGGCTGGAGTTGCGCAGCGCCAGGGTCACCAGCGAGCCGAAGATCCGGGCGCGCTGCATGTCGTCCTCGCTGAAATACGCCTCGTCCTCCAGCCGGTTTATGTTTATCAGCCCTGCCGGCTTGTTGTTCTCCATCAGCGGTAGGAACAGAGAGAACTTCACCCGGTCTATGCCGGGTATATCCGAGAATTTCTTGTCTTTCCCCGGGTCTTCCACCAGTATTACCGACTTGGAGCCGGCGCCGTCCAGCTGGCTAATGATCCTGGCGCAAAGAGCGAGCCGGGAATTCTTATGCGCGTCGTCGTCCAGGCCTTCGGAGACGGCTATATAAGGGCGGTTTTCCCGGTCCGGCAGCACCAGCAGGGATTCTTCCGCCTTGAGTATGCGCGCCACGGAGTCTATGATCACGCGGAGCTGTTCTTCTGGGCGGATGGTGGAGAAAATGGCCTTGGCGATGTCGTTGAACTTGCGTTTTTCAAGCGCTCTTTCCACCACCTTCAGCAGTTCCTTGATCTCGAAGGGTTTGTGCAGGTAGTCGAAAGCGCCCTTGCGCATGCTCTGGATGGCGGTGCCCATGGTGCCGTGGCCGGTGGCGATGATGACCTCTATTTCCGGGTCCAGCTTCTTCATCTCGCCCAGGGCGGTTATGCCGTCCATGCCGGGCATCTGGATGTCCGTTATGGCGAGGTCGAACTTTTCGGCGCCGACCTTGGCGACACCCTGCTCCCCGTCGTAGGCGACCGAAACGGTATAGCCGTGCGCCAGCAGCGAGGCGGAGATCATCTCCGCTATCTGCACTTCGTCGTCCACGATAAGGATATTCGCTTTTGCGGTCATAATGTAAAGCAATTGTATAAAATAACCCCAGCGTTTAAACGGGACGTGGGGGGTTGCGGCCAAAACCGTTTAGCCGGGAGATTTACCGCGTAGGGGGGGCCGGATAAGGATATTCCGACGGGTGCGGTTATTTTGTTCTGTAGTGGGAGACTATGTCTTTTAACAGGCCCAGCACCAGCGCCTTGCGTTTATAATCGAGCCCGTCCAACAGGACTTCTATTGCGGTTTCATAAAGCCGTTCCTTCCCGCGCCCGGACCGCCCGAAAAGGTCAGAAGGGTTTACTTTAAGCGCTCCGGCTATGGCCGCGAAAGTTTTTAAGCTGGGGATATTTGCCCCGCGCTCTATTTGCCCGTAGAAAGAAGTGTCTATCCCGGCCTTCTCTGCCACTTGCGCCTGGGTTAGCCTCAAAGCCTTGCGCACTGATTTTATCCGCCCGCCAATTTCAGAATAAAAACTGTCCATAAGTACTATTGAAAGACATTTTCACGGCGGCGGGAAGATATTATAGGCACTATTGACAGGGTTTATGGGCCTATATTAGAATACCTGTGATGTGGGGGGCTCGCAAGGCGGAGGGGGTTTCGGTTTTCAGACCGGGGGAGCAGGCCCGGGAACTGAGGCTGTATCTTTCCTATCAGCACAATAGTCCACATGGTAGAGGTCCGCGTTTATGAAACAGCTGACTATCCTTATAGTGGACGATGAGCCGATATGGCTTAAGCTTCTCTATAGGCTTTTTACGGGTAGCGGGTACCAGGTACTGGTCTCGCCGTCCCGCGCCTGTGCGATCGAGACGGTAAGATCAAACAGGCCGGATTGTGTGGTTTTGGATTTCAATCTTTCCGATGGCGATGCGGTTCCCGTATGCGCGGCAATAAGGGCGTGTGAGGAACGGAGGATCCCCATAATAATATTCAGCTCAGATCCGGCCGCGGAAGGGTGCGTTGGGACGGAACACGGAGCTGATAGGTTTCTCCCTAAAACCACGCCGCTTAAAGAACTCCTTGCCGAAGTAATCAAACTTCTGACGGTGCATGGGTAGCCGCCCGCCGCCGGCCTGGCCTGCCTTATTTGCCCCGACGCAGGGAGCATATATGAACTTGTACACATTTATACGTATTTTACGCTGTAACTATGCATATCCCTGGATAACAGAAGATCTGCGTTTAGTCTGTGTTGAGGCGGGATAAAGTGAAAATACTTTATGTGACGGACCTGCATGGAGACGCGGGTAAATACAGGCTTATTTTGGAAGCCGCTCATACGAACGGGGCCGCCGCCGTAATTAACGGCGGCGATATGCTTCCGCTGGACGGCGATCTGCATGGCTCCCAAAGAGAGTTCATAGAGGGGTTCCTGTCCGGACATTTATCTGATTGTGCGGCGGCCGGGATCGCCTGGCTGGGGCTGCCCGGTAACGATGACCTGAAAATCCATGACGCGGTTTTCGATAAGGTTTGCCGGAAGCATAAAAATATTCTAAACCTTGCGCAGCGGCGAGTCATTTTCGGCGGCTTTGAGTTTATTGGCATGAACTGGGTGACGGACTACCCGTTCAGGCTTAAAGACCGGTGCCGGCGTGACGGCCCTGGGTATATATTTCAGGCGCAGTTCGGAACCGGCCTGCTTTCAACCCCGGAAGGTTTTCGCGAGTTGCCGGACTGGCCCGCATATGCCGAGGGCCTGCCTGACATGGTAGAGGAATTGGCGGCGCTTCCTAAGCCGGCAAATCCCGCGAAAACGGTTTATGTAATACATATGCCGCCTGCCGGGTTTGGTTTGGATGTGATTCGTTCCGGGGAGAAGGTCGGTTCCGCGGCCGTAAGCCGGTTTATAATAGAAAACGCCCCGCTCTTGACTCTACACGGGCATATTCACGAGTCGCCGGAAATTAGCGGGGTATGGAAAGGAAGAATAGCGAATACGGTCTGCGTCCAACCCGGGCAGGCTAAGACCGTACTGACCTATGTATCGATAGACCTGAAGAGTATGGTTGTTGAAAGATTTTTGGAGCCGGTGTAGAAGCCGGTCTGTCCTAGTGGGGTGCTGTAGCGCCGTCCGAAGCCTTCTTAATCGGGCCGGTAATGGCGCGCGCGGAAATTAATAATTTTTCTGCCGATTTCTTTAAAAGCGAAAAACTTCGGAGCCTCAGGATCAAAGTTCGACACTACTTTCATAAGGTGTCCCGCTCTTAAACTAATCAGAAAATTATTCCCCGCGCGCACTGCAAAGAGTTGATTCTGTTATAGTTACAGATTCTGCCTGCGCTCGCCAGTGGCTTCTGCTGAAGCCACTCGCGGCGCGGGCTTGTTCCTGATAATATTGAACTGCATTTATGCCGGTGGCACCGAGTTGATTAAAAACCGCCCCGGCGTCCGCTGCTGCGGTCGCCGCGGTGGTCTTTTCTGTGAATGACTTGTAGCCACCGGCGGGGAGTTAACAGCAAAGAAAATATGGAAAAGCCAGGGCGGTAGCGCCTGGCCGCGTAATGGCCGTCGCCCCCGCCCTAGCCCGCCTTATTTTTGTGCGATATTGGCTAACTTCTGGGAATCGCGTCGCGAGTGAAGAAATCCACTGAGGACAATGCCTAGTAATAAAAATGGCAACGTGGGGACCAAATATAAAAAAACCGGCAACCCCCAGCCGACATCATTGCTGTAGAAGGGTTTTACGCGCAAATGGCCAATGTACATGAATATAGGCGGGACGAACAAAAGAAGCAATAGGCCCAATCTATCCCAGAACCATCCTACACATGCTCCGATAGCAAGTGCAACCAGCGCCAACATACTCCAAATCAGCCATAATGAATCGGCGGGGCACACGCTGACAATGTACACGTCGATTATCCCCAGCAGCAATGCCACACCAATCATCCAGGGGATGGTGATAAATAACTTTAAATAGTTTTTCTCTGGCAAATGCATAATGCAAGTCGGGATTTGAATTGCAAGCCTCATTATTTGAATTGTACGGATTGCAGCGGCCTCGGGCAATATGTTGCTCCATATTTTCGGGGTTATACTTACCTATATGCACTTATATGTGATTTGTGATATAACTATGTATATCTTTGTATAAGTTGATTAGGATACACAATGAACCAAATAAACAACCCGTTCTCACCTGGTGCTGGCTCGCCTCCCCCAGAACTTGTTGGCCGGGATGCAATTATTGAAAAATCAAAGGTACTTCTTGGGAGAGTTCAGCAGCGGCGATCAGAAAAAAGCTTGCTTCTTGTCGGCTTACGTGGTGTCGGGAAAACAGTTTTATTGAATGAGATAGAGCGGCTGACTAATGCGGCAGGATATCACACAATAACACTGGAAGCCCATGAGGATAAATCCTTGGCGGCGCTATTGGCGCCGCACTTAAGGCGCGTTCTCTTTGAGCTGGATAGGATGGAGGGATTAAGCAATAAGGTCAAGCGCGGGCTTGGCGTATTGAAAAGCTTTATTGGCAGCATTAAGGTCAAAGTCGCCGAAGTTGAGTTCGGCATAGACATAGAACCTGAGCGCGGCACGGCCGATAGTGGTGATTTGGAGGTCGACCTCTCTAACTTGTTTATCGCCGTAGCAGAAGCCGCGCAGGATCGCGGCACGGCTCTCGCCATACTGATTGATGAAATCCAATACTTTTCCAGTAAAGAATTGAGCGCCCTAATAATGGGGATGCACAAAATGCAGCAGCGGCAGTTGCCGCTGGTTTTAATAGGTGCCGGTCTCCCGATTTTGACAAGGCTGGCTGGAGAATCAAAATCATACGCTGAAAGGCTGTTTGAATTTCCGGCAATCGGTCCCCTATCTGAGACCGATGCGACTAAGGCGCTGCGCGATCCTGTTATTCGCGCCGGAGTAGACTTTTCCGGAGAAGCGATTAAAGAAATTTACAGATTAACGCAGGGGTACCCGTATTTCATTCAGGAATGGGGGTATCAATCATGGAATCACGCGGAGGCTGCGCCTATTACATTGTCAGACGTGAAGCGGGCGACCAAGGTTGTCATGCAGCGATTAGATGAAAACTTTTTTAGGGTCCGATTTGACAGACTCACTCCGAGAGAGAAGGAGTACCTCCGGGCGATGGCCCATCTGGGCTCCGGTCCGCAGCGCTCAGGCGATATTGCCGAAGTATTAGGGGTAAAAATGAATAGCCTTGGCCCTACGCGCGGGAATCTAATCAATAAGGGGATGATATATAGCCCGGAATATGGTGACATGGCGTTTACCGTGCCGCTTTTCGATGAATTTATGCGACGTGCAATGCCCAATTTTTCGCCGCGAGCATGAGGGTAAAATGAATAGACGAATTATTGCTGCCTGGGGAATTAACATCTGGACGCTGGTTTTTGGTGCGTCAACTTTTTTCTTTCTATTTGGCCATCCGCGTTTTATACTTGTGGGAGGTGCTATTGGGTTCCTTGTTGGGTATTCCTGGGCAAGAATGGAAATATGGAACACTGATTTGAAGGGCGGGAAGATGATGAATTCCATTACATACTCGTCCATACTGGCTTACGTCGGATATGTCTTGTGCTTTGCCATCAACTTAGCATGGATCAAAATTGAGAAAGGGTTGTTTAAAGTTTGGTGGGAGGCGTGGTTGTTTCAAGTGCTGATTATATTGGCAGTCATATCTGTGCTAGTCGGCATGATAATCGGTGCTTGTGGAAGCAAGTTGATTCATGGCATTAAGGAGGGACGCATATGTCCCAAACCCGGTAAGGCCTTGTTGATATTTAGTTTGGTCAACCTAGTGTTTTTCTTTATCCTCCCATCCTTGAGCATCTTCGTCTCGCATCTGGTGGGCAGTCGGCATTGGTTCTACAGTTTAATGAGGTTCGGTTAGCCGGCTGACTTCCAAAATTAATTATTGCGCGCGCAGAAATTTTAAATTTTAATTCCGATTTTTTTAAAAGCAAAAAAGTTCGGAGCTTCACTATCAAAGTTCGACACTACTTCGCGTCACATCCAGCGGAAACCTTGTAAAGACCTTCCCCTGGTCGTCTTTTGGACAAGGTAGGCCGATCTTAACCGCGAGATGTCGTCGCAGGCGTGGCCACGAAGCGCGGCCCCGCACTGCTCCTTGCCGCGAGAAGGCGGGTTCGCAGGGCGGCGGCACTAACGCGCCTTGCACCTGCTCCCAAGGTAGGCGGCATCTTATTGCCACCTCCTATGCGCGGCCTGCTGGCCGCTCCCGTCCGCCTTCGGCGGCCGTACAACGCAGAAATTATTCCCCGCGCGCAGCAACTCTTCTCGCTTTATAATGATACTTATAGTCCGTGGACCTATTGTCATCTTAATGTTAGTCTATTTATGAATATGAATGCAATCATTCAATCAAAAATAAAAAAGAAATTTGGTCTACAGATTCGGTCTTTTAGAAAACAACGGGGATTTTCCCAAGAGGACTTGGCGGCGGTTGCTTTGCTTGATAGGACCTATATCGGAGGAATTGAGCGAGGAGAACGCAATGTTAGTCTTATAAATATTTACAGGTTGGCGAATGCCCTTGGCGTATCCCCAAAAGAACTAGTTAAATAGCTAATAGTTACACACAACTATACTTTAGGCTTTTAGCGCATTTAGCGACGCATCCTCGATATTCCCTTAAATCCCCCGGTGTTTACCAATCCACATCATGCGTTGTCAGCATGTGGTTGGCGCACATGTGCGTAAAATATAATTCTTTTGAAAAAGTTGCCTTACCACTATCTATATCCACAATCTGGAATGATTTGTTGGTCTGCACGTATACTTTTTCCCCATCTGGAGAAGGAGAAAAAGTCCCCACACGGCATGGCACATCGCGAAAAAGATGCTGCACGTTTCGCGGATGAGAAATCCTAATCTTCTTGATTAGCTTCATCGTTCCCGCGTCAGCAATAAATAAAAAATCTGGGGCGCCGACGGCTACCAAAATTTTCCGGCTTCGGTGCCGAAAAACATGTATATTAGTCAGCCGAAACAAGTCTGGCTCGGTGAAAAGCCCACATTCGCGGGGGCCGTCAGGTGTTAGTTCATATTTATACACTGCAGCGGGGCCGCGGAAATCTATATCATATGAGGCGTTAATCAGTGTTTTCAGAATATTCGCGTGCTTGAATTGAAAGTTGTGATTGGAAAAATAGATAGTATGCGGTTCGTCCGGATCAAACTGCGCGTGCGCCGCAACAATGAACCGTGAGATTATCCAATGTCGGTGGGCCTGCATATCCACGATTAAAACCTTGGATGGGAGAATATCTTTTTTTTCATCCGTAAACATTCCCAGTTCACAAACCACACAATACCGCCTGTCCACGCTGATAAGGATATCGTGCATGTAATCCGAAAGCTGGCCCTTCCATACCTCGCTGGTTTTCCCGCTTGCAATCTCCCGTTTCATCACCGCGGAAGAGACTTCCGCATGTGGATCCTTTATTCTTTTCAAGGAATCCGACAATGTGTAGGTCATGTAATACAGTTCTTGCGTCTTCACATCGAACCATTGCTGAGAGCCTAAGACCTGGTCCTCCTCGTCGGTAACCCTGTACTCCACCGTCCTTTTCACACAATCAATCACTAGATAGCCGAAAAAAGACCAGAGATTTATAATAAACCGCCCATTCCCAAGTTCTGTAACAGCATGTGGCACGGTCATGAGCGCCATTTGCTCAAAAACATTGAACCCGTAGTGATATCTGCCCGTAAGCGATTTCATCCCGTAAAGTTCGGGATTGGTCCTTGTGAGAACATTTTTAAGCTTGTCAAAACCCGGGCGCAGGATATTTTTATGGCTAATTTCAACGCAAAATCCTTTGTTTTTTTTGAAATTGTAGAAATAGTAGGCATGCTTGCCATATTTCATCAACCAGGTTCCTTTGACCGTAGGGATCACGGCAGCAGAAATGTCGGAAACGCCTGAGGGCAGGGTAAATTCCCTAAAATCAGCCTTGAGTTCGATGGTTTGCATGTCAGACCTACCAGATGCCCGGCAATACTCTTTTTACTTTCTGCTGATATTCCGAATAATCGGTTCCAAAAGACTCCGCCAGCAATTTCTCTTCATAATAAATGCGCCTTGCGAACGCCGCGGCCAATAAGACTAAAGATACGGTAAATGAAAACCAAGCGTGCAGAAAAACGGCAGTCGAAACATAAGTCAAAAATGCCCCGGAATAGCCGGGGTGGCGCAGATAACGGAACGGGCCCGAAGTGATTAGTGTCTCTTGAGTTTCCTTATTTAGATGCCAGGAGAACTGGCGTCCTAGTGAATAGAACGCCCAGGTCCTCAAAAACAGTCCAGCAAACATTGCAGTCAGAGCAAATGCCACCGGCAGGTCCCAGCGGAAGCTTCCCGGGAATCGCCAGTAAACCGCCTCCACGACAATAAGTAGTTGCGTCACATAGATCGACCAGATTATCTGTGCCGCCGTACCCTTGTCTTCTCCGGCGGAATATTTAAGTGGATCATATCGCGGCTGAAAAACAGTCGCTAATACTCCGAGGCCGGCAAAGATCCAAAGCTGCGGAAAATAAAGAGCCTCCGGCCGCAGGCTGGCCGGCAGAATTAGTATCGTGCAGGATACACCTATGCCCTGTAGTATTTTATAGGTCATACACTTCGTGCACCGACCGAATACATAATATGTTCCCGGTCCGCCGGATGCGGGCACAAGTCAAGCTGCTTCCATTTATATTGGACATCGCGCTGCCGGAGTCGGGCAGCCTCGACCGCCAGTATGGACTTTTCCCAGTCTTTTCCCATAATATGGAGGATGGGTGGCAGCAATCTTTCCGATTTTCTTTTATGTGCATATTCGCAGTTAAAATCCCCAAGCGCCCGGTCCAATGCCGGCAATAGGTCCCGCGCCCAAAATTGTTCTGGGTATTTCTTATCCGTTATGACGAATATTTCATATCTTTGCGCCTTCACATCAGCGATTGCTCTGAATTGCCGTACGGAGCAACCATAATCCGCCTTGATCTTATCTAGGGCCAGTTTAAAATGATTTGGGTGCATTTTCTCGCCGGCGATGCTGACCATATCCTGACCTTTAGTGATAAACCGGAGTTCCGGAGCCTGGTGATAAAAACCGGCAATTTCAACAAGATCATTCAGGTTGTAGCGATAAAGTCCATTCGGGCCGGTCAATACTAAATAATAGCGCCGACCTTTTTCCAGCTCATGGCACAGTAGAGTCGGAGGACAGGCATCCTTGATTCTGTCTTCCGGTATGAATTCGTAATAGTTGTTTTGTATCGCAAGGATCCCGGAGGATTCACGGTCCTTATGCGGTAATGTGACGCTTCCCTCGCTGGCCAATAAACCGAGGTCTCTCATGACTGATTTATCCCCATAAAATCCGGGGAGCAGGTCAGCCTGGTATCCAACGCTGCCTCCTAGCCAGCAGCCGATTGCCTCTAATTCTGGCCAACACAGCGACGGGAGAAGCTTTCCATATTTGTCTATTATCCCAGATAGGAACCGCGCCCGTTCCGGGTCCGGGCTTATTTGCCCGATATCCCTTTCGGCGGTCATTGAATCGTTTCGATTTATTGCCGGGAAAGCCGCGTCACTCCATAATCTACCGTCATGTATAGAGCGGATTATAGAATCCTGGTACCGGATCCCGATTTCCGCCATCCTAAGCAAAGTGGCTGGATTCGGTGTGGCGATAAACGAAACCTTAGAGGCCAAAGCCAGGCGCATCATCAAGTAATACCGCAGTTCATAATCGGCGATGTCCGATACCGCATAAGGAACCGCGTATTTCCGCGCCACGAACCACGGGAGGTTCTTGTATATCATGCCCGAAGTGCAGCCTACAGGTATTCCCGACGGAGAGGAGCTGGCCACCGCGCTCCCAGTGATTGCAAACAATTTCCCGTCCAATAATTTCGGATGGTCCCGCATTAGGCGGTATATCCATTGGGTCGTCAACTGCGCGGTTAAACGTTGGGAAGCCTTGGTTGCCGGGATATACTTAGGCGAGCCGCTTGTCCCGCTTGTGAGATTGAACATTACCGGGTCTTCTGCCGTCAGTATGCTTTTTTCTCCAGCCAGCATTCTTTTAATGAACGGCTCAAAATCTTCATAAACGTGGATCGGCACCTGTTTTCGGTATTCATCTTCCGTCCGTATTTGAGGGAAACCTAGTTTTTTGCCGATCTCGGTCCCGCTATTGTCGCGGAGGATACGTAAAAGCAGATTTTTCTGTGTGCGGCTCGCAACGCGCGCCGCGCTTTCCATGGAACTAAATAACATTTTCCCGCGAAGTTTAATAATTGAGACGGTTAATGAATCGTAAGGCATACGGATTTTACTTTAAAGTTGCAATTTTATCGGAATACTTGCACAAGACAGAGTCCTTTACTTCAACACCCAATCCGTAACCTTCTAAAAGCCCGGCCCGCCCGCCTGCCCCGAACCGAATATCCTCACGGGACACGTCCTCCTGGAGGAGGTAAGTACCAAACGAACCTTCGACATAATCTAGCTCGCCCAAGTGCCCCGCCAGGGCCCTGCCTGCGGCGGAAAGGATGGCCGTTTCTCCCACTAGGCAGCCAAGTTGCAAACGTATGCCGGCGTTTTTTGCAAGTGTGGCTATCCGTAGGGTCCGAAACAACCCGCCACATTTAGATATCCGCAAATTAAAATAATCACAAGCCTTGGACTGTATCAATTCCTTAGCGTCCTTAAGGGTTACCAGCGATTCGTCCGCCATAATAGGAATGCGAACCATGTCCTTAACTTTGCGAAGCAGGCTCAGGTTCCCCCGTTCAATCGGCTGCTCCACGCACCTTATATCCAGGCCGTCCAGGCTTGACATAAATCTCACGGCCTCCCCCGGCGTATAGGCCCCATTCGCATCCAGCCTAAGTTGACAATCGCCGCCCACGATCCTGCGGATGCTTTCAATATGCTCTTTCCCGTATTTCCTGCCAACTTTTATTTTTAGTCTTTTCAAACCAAGAGTTTTATATTGCTCGGCTATTCGGGCGGTCTTTGATGTGGATCCGCACCCTATGACCCCGTCGTAAAACACTTCGCCGCGGATTGGTTTCAGAAGGGTAGAAAGCGGCTTTCGTCGCTTTTTTAAAAGACAATCTATCAAGGCAAGCTCTATTGCGCATATCGCGGCATTCCAGGCGATGATCCCCGGGGTCTTGATATCCGGCAGATTTCCGCCTATTTTGAACAGTTCTTCGGTGGGGTCGCCACCCGTTCCGATATCGGCGTAATCCGTTTTGCCTACTATCGGCCACAGCACATCCTTTATATACTTAAGTGATTTTTCCTGGCTCTCACCTGTCACGTATGGACGGGGTGTGCCTTCCCCGTAACCTACAACGCCTTCATCTGAAACCGCGCGCACAATCAATGATTCAGTGCACTTTCTGTTCTTGAGACCATGAACAAAATGCATTTTAAAGGGAATCTTTAGTAGAAAAATGCTGATAGAAGAAATCCGCATTTAGGTCCGTTTTGGGATTCAGAATTTCAGCAGTGTTGCGGTCAGATAGCTTTCCACTGCGGGCTTATTGGTTCTGAATCGGAAGCTAACAATTGATATATTTTGAATTGCCAAGATGCCGATAAAGCTTTTAGGGTTTTCAACCTGCAACACCCCGTTGACCAGGTCGGCTTTCAAACCCAAAAGAGCGAGAGTAGCGCCCATTTTACGGGTTATCCGGTCCGCCGGGAGAAAAACAAGATAATGCCTGCTGCATAGTATCAATACTACTGCGACCGCCGCGCAAGCTAACTGCGTTATCATGGTCGAAGCGGCATGAAACGGGATTACGGAGGCAATAGCAAGAACAAGCAGGCCCTTCCCTATAAATGTAAAAGACAAGGAGCCGATTTGCAGGCTATATTTCATTAAGGCTGCCTGACTTAGTTTAATTCAATTCCAGGGCCAATTGAATGTTCTGCAGGTAGCGTTCCGCCTCTTTTAGGTTGAATTTTCTGGCGACTCCGATAATGATCTTGTCGGTAACCGATTTAGGTGTGTCGTAATCCACTTCAAGGATAATTTTTGTCGCGTCACCTTCCGGAGAAAATTGCTCCCGCCAATGGCTGACAAGACCTGCGCTTGTGGAAAAATGGTAGCTGGCCGGCGATTCAATTTTATCGACCACGGTCACGCCTTCCACGACCACGCCGATCATTTTATATTTAAAGTCAAATTTGTCGCCGGCCTTTAGTGGTAGCTGCGGGATATTCGTATTTTCTATAAGCCCAGGCAACACTAACGGTATATTATTAGGATTGGTTAAAAAGTCGAACACTTTTTGTACCGGTGCATTGATCTTTATTGAAAGTTTTACGTTTTCCATAAATAACCCCCTTATCCTCTGCGAAAGATGAGATATTCTACCATTATTCACCGGGCGACGGACTCCTGGTCTTTTCCTTTGAACCCTTGTTTACCACGTTTTCCAAGGCCCGCAACTCAAGGCAGCCGCGACCGGTTTCAGCGGCGCCGCCTACTTTGTAAGGATGGCGATTGCTTCTATTTCCACAAGCAAATCGCTGCGGCAAATCCTTGCCTGGACGGCGGTGCTGGCCGGGAACGGGGTCAGCCCCAGTGCGCGGAAGAACTCATTGCGCACAGAGTTGAATTCGTTGTAGTCGCGCTCAATGTCGCGCAGGTAGCAGGTGGTGCGGACGATATCATGCCAGGTGGCACCTTCGCTAGCGAGCAACCCCGTGAGGTTGTGATAGGTACGCCAGAGTTGGGCGCGGAAATCGCCAGGATAAAGTGTTTCACCGGCTGGGCCGACGCTGGCGGTGCCGCTGAGGAACAGGTGTGTGACGCCGCCGGGCAGGTCCACGCGAAGGCCGCGCACGAAGGCCGCACCGTATTCCGGTGCTTCGTTCAGGACCTTCGGTTCAGAGATTGCTTTCTTTGCGGCAAGCTTCCGGTCTTTCGGCAATCGCTTGATGATTCCGCTAGGCGCGGGTTTGCATGCAGGTAGGCCGAGCGCGCGGCGTTCTATCTTTTCCGCTTTGGAATAAACGGGTATTCCGTCCGCTTTACTGCCGGGAGTGGTGATACTTGTTTTCATATTAGAGCGTTTGGTATTTGTAGTTTTGTAAAAGTTGGCCATAGATTCCCTCCCGGATGACGAATGAAACCTACCGGCTCCAGTGCTTTATGCGCTCGAAAACTTCCGGAGGAGGAGGAGTTTGTCGAAATTTAAAAATCTCCTTTCATATTATAAGTAAATTTAAGGAGGGTAGGGGAACGGTTTTCGCATAGTTTTTTTCTAATTTTGGGTGGGTAGATACGCTGTATCATGAATGGGCGGGAACAGGAAAGGCGGGCCAGGCCGGGTGCGGCGGCCACTCGCGGCAAGACGCTACCGGCCTGGCCTTTCCTTACGGTCTTTGCAGTTTCTGCTCCCTGCCGGTGGCTACAAACAAATAACAGAAAAGACCACCGCGGCGGCCGCAGCAGCGGACGCCGGGGTGGTTTTTATCAATACGGGGCCACCGGCATAAATGCAGTTCAACATTATCAGGAACAGGCCCGCGCCGAGAGTGGCTTCAGCAGAAGCCACTGGCGAGCGCGGGCAGAATCTGTAATGGGAACATTTATCA
>Ga0209212_1001901_pt1 | contig 31687 bp, 17 predicted proteins | sample RifGroC2_FD_183996 | JGI IMG/M metagenome (GOLD analysis project Ga0209212, IMG submission 183996) | Groundwater microbial communities from Rifle, Colorado, USA - Groundwater C2 (SPAdes) (version 2) | ecosystem: Environmental > Aquatic > Deep subsurface > Groundwater | place: Rifle, Colorado...
CTCCGGCGAACGCGTGGGAACGAGGGGCATCGGCTCAAAAGGTGCCGATGAACACGCAACCCGGCGGCTGCGGCTGCTTCGCCGCGCCTTGGAAGCCTTTGAACGGGCGGCGCTCCGCGACAGCCGCTACACCACAGCCAAGGTAAACAGCGCCGCAGTGCAGAGCCTTCTCGGAGACCAGGACGAAGCGATCCGGCTGGCCGGTTCAGCCCTTACCCTGGCTCGTGAGGAAGGAGCGCGGCTCTCCGCGGCCCACGCCCTGATAGTGCGGGGGATCGCCTTGGCCAGAGCCGGGGAATCGAAGCGGGCCAGAACGGAACTGGAAGCTGCCCGCGCCGTAGTACCTGAACTGGCTGTGAGCAACATTGCCGCCTTGGAACCGGGCGATGCAGTGCCTGCGGTTGTGGAGGCGGTAAACGATCCGGGCGGTAAAAAGGAAACCATTGCCGGCATTTCTCCGTGGGACCAGTTCAAGACCGACCCGACCGTGTTGAGTTTCAGTCTCAAGCCTGCCGAGAAGGGACAACCGGACATCGGCATCCATTCCCGCCGCACAGCTGAATGGGATTTCACCATCATCGTCTTGGACAACAAGCTCATCGGCACAGTTGCTACGATGCATAACTTCCGGAAGGCCTCTGCGCGAGGGATCACCATCGGGACGCCGTTGACCGAAGTCCGCAGGCGCTACGGCAACTCCGGTCGCATTGTCCCTTCCCGACAGGGAGCGTTTCACGTCTATGCAAAAGCAGGGATCGTTTTTGATATCGATACCGATGGCAAGATTGAAGGATGGTTTCTTTATGCTCCCAACTGATGAAGGGGAAGTGTGGCTGACGGTGAATATGGGAGCAAGAAACGTCTTAGTTATGGCACGATTTATATACGAGGCCTCGTTTTGTTTCCTTTAACCAAAGGTGCGAAATCGTGTTCGAGTAATAGTGCGGGAGGTATGATGAAATCTGTTCAGAGGATGTTTGAGAGGGGCGCAGTTCTTTTGGCTTCTGTAATGCTATTTACGGTATGGTTGGCGGGTGCAGACGCAGCAGAGAAGGCGGATGTTTTTCCACAGCGGGGTCATGCATCCACTGTTGATTCTGTTGCTTTTTCTCCAGATGGAAAATACGCTTTATCGGGGAGTGATGTTGTGCGACTCTGGAATCTGGAATCTGGGAAGGAGATAAGGTCATTCATAGGACATACAGATGCGGTTTTATCCGTGGCATTTTCTCCAGATGGGATGTTTGCATTGTCGGGAAGCATTGATAATACTGTGCGTCTCTGGGATGTGATTACCGGGGAAAATATACGGACATTTATAGGACATAAAAAAGAGGTTTTCTCCGTTGCTTTTTCTCCTGACGGTAGGTTTGTTTTGTCGGGAAGTCGGGATAAATCTTTGCGCATCTGGGATGTGGCCACAGGGAAGAAATTACGATCTTTTGCCGGGCATACAAATTCAATTAGATCCGTGGCATTTTCTCCGGATGGGAGGTTTGTCTTATCAGGGAGTGAAGATGAAAACTTGTGTCTTTGGGATGTGGCTACAGGTGAAAGGATAAGATTATATAAGGCGCATACAGCTTCTATATATTCCGTTGCTTTTTCACCGGATGGGAGGTTTGCATTATCAGGGAGTAAAGATAAAACCATACGGCTCTGGGAGGTTGCCACTGGAAAGGAGATACGCTCATTTTTAGGCCATGAATACTGGGTTTCTTCTGTTGCTTTTTCTCCGGATGGAAAGTTTGCTGTATCGTGCAGCTTGGATAAAACTATGCGTTTCTGGGATGTTGCAACAGGGAAAGAAATACATATTGTTAATTTCCCAATTACTGTTAACTCCGTTGCCTTTTCTCCGAATGGGAGGTTTATTTTATCGGGGAGCGTGGGAAAAACAAACCTACATCTCTGGGATGTGTCCACAGGAAGAGAATTAAGGTCATTTACTGGTTATTCTGCTGATGTCTCTTCCATTGCATTATCTTCTGATGGGAGGTTCGCCTTAACGGGTTCATCCACATTTGATGATTCTGATAATAAATTGTTCCTGTGGGATTTGGCTACAGGTAGAAGAATTAGATCTTTCGCCGGACATATTGGTCCGGTTTATTCCCTTGCCTTTTCCCCAGATGGAAAGTTGGCATTGTCTGGCCAAGATACAACCCTACACCTTTGGGATATAAAAACAGGGAAAGAGATTCGGTCATTTCCAATACATGAAGGTTGGGTTAATTCAGTGGCCTTTTCGCCTGATGGTAGGTTCGGCTTATCAGGGAGTAAAGGTAAGTCCCTTCGTCTTTGGAATGTGGAAACAGGTGAAGAAATATGGTATGTCGAGCACAAGAAAACAATTAAATCTGTTGCCTTTTCACCAGATGGTAAGTTTATTTTGTCTGGAGGCGGAGATAAATTTCTGAGCCTTTGGGATGTGGCTACAGGCAAGGAGATTAGGTCATTTGCTGGATATACAGGTTGGGTCCACTCAGTGGCCTTTTCGCCTGACGGTAGGTTTGCTTTATCAGGGGGGGAAGATAATACTGTGCGTCTCTGGGATGTGATTACCGGGGAAAATATACGGACATTTATAGGACATAAAAAAGAGGTTTTCTCCGTTGCTTTTTCTCCTGATGGTATGTTTGTTTTGTCGGGCAGTAGGGATAAATCTTTGCGCATCTGGGATGTGGCCACTGGGAAAGTGATTCGAGAATTTGCTGCAAATCCAAACTTGAATACCTTTGCAGTCTTTTCTCCAGACGGAAGATTTGTTTTGTCTGGGCATGATTCATCAACCCTAATCCAAGACATAAATACTGGGAGTGAGCTCGTACAGTTCATCAGTTTTACCGACGATGAGTGGATAACAATTACCCCAGAAGGCTTTTTCAACTCCTCTGAAAACGGCGATAAACACCTCAACGTCCGCATCGACAACAACGTTTACGGCATTGAACAATACCGCGAGAAGTTCTACCGACCCGACATCGTCAAACTTGCCCTGTCTGGTAAAAAAATAGAAGGGCTCGACAACATTGCCAACGTCAAGCAAGCTCCGCGTGTATCCATTGTAAACACACCCACAAGAGTCACAAGGGACGAGGTTAAGGTAAACCTCAAGATCACCGACATCGGCGGGGGTATCGGCGACATCAGGCTCTACCTGAACGGCTCTGCGGTTGTCCTCGACAGTTCACGAGGCGTAAAGATAACTGCCAAAGACGACGGTCAATCCGTACAGGAATCCTACACCGTCAAACTTGTCAATGGAGAAAACAGCATCAGAGCAATTGCCTTTAACGCCGAAAACTCCATGCAGAGTACCGACGTGTCTCTGAATATAACGGCCACTTTTGAAGCCATCTCAAAACACTCGCTGCACGCAATTGTTATCGGCATAGACGAATACAAGAACCCGAAACTCAATCTCCGATATGCAGTAACCGATGCCAAACTTTTTGCCGACACCCTCAAAACAGCCGCATCAAGTCTCTTTGAAACGGTGAACATCACAACCCTCACCACAAAAGAGGCTACCACTGCCGATAATATCTCCAAGGAACTGAAGGCATTGAGGAGCATGAGGCCGGACGATCTGTTTGTTTTTTACGTGGCAAGTCACGGAGTGGTAGATGACGGGGAATACTTCCTGATTACCTCCAATGTGGGGCTTACCAGGACGGAAAAACTCAAGACGGACGCTATCACCCAGACAAACCTGAAGGAATTGATCGCGAATATCCCGACCACAAAGAAGCTGATCCTCCTGGATACCTGCAATGCTGGCGCGGCAGGTGACGCCATACAGGTGGCCATGCTGACCAGGGGGATGAGCGAGGACACAGCCATGAAGATCCTCTCCCGCGCCGTCGGCTCCACCATACTATCCGCCGCGACCTCAGCGCAGGAAGCTCTTGAGGGGTACAAGGGGCACGGGCTGTTTACCTGGGTACTGTCCGAGGGATTGGGCGGCAAGGCGGACAAGGGGAAGAGCGGTTACATCAAAACCACGGACCTTGCTGATTACGTGGGCGATGAAGTGCCTGACCTTGCGGATAAGGTCTTCAAACGGGCACAATATCCGACCATATCCATAAGCGGCCAGGCTTTTCCGATTGGGCAAGTGAGGTAGGTTTCAACATATTCGATGCGGTATCCAAAATAATTCCGAAGGAATTTTACCTCTTGTCCGTCTCATAATTCATAGCTGGAAATGATTTCGGCTGAAATGAATCCACGGAGGTTTCCCATGAGACGCAGACTAGCAACGATGGCGCTGATACTTACGTTGGGTGCAGCCGCACTATCCGGCTGTTCCACCGTCCAGCCCAAATGCACCGCCGCTGAAGACACCCCCTCCCACCACTACCTGATGGGCATGAAGGCCCTGGAAGAAGGCAGGACCGCCGTTGCCCAGGAAAAATTCGAGCGTGCGCTCTACTGTGACGAAGAGTTCGGCATCGCCCATGCCGGTATGGCCATCGTCAGTGCTGAAAAGTTCAAGGCCCAGGCTGACTCCGGCTTCCGTGGCGTTGAGGCCGAGCGGGCGACCGAAGAGTTGAAAAAGGCCAGGAAGTACGCCGACCGTCCCGACCAGTACTTCGACTACTACGCGGCGGTCATCCGTACAGACACCTTGTTGAAGCAGAAGGAATGGCTGGCCGATGCCGCAGATGCCTTCACCGACGGCGGCAAACTCAAGGTGGATGAACTACAACTCGTCTTCTATAAAGGGACCGAGGCGCTACCATACTTTATGGGCATCGCCTGGCTGGAAGGGATGGAATTCCAGAAAGCCCGCGACTGCTTCAGCACAGTACTGAACGCCAAGCGCGAAGGGAAATGGCATGAAAAGGCCGACAAGGGATGGAAGCGTGTTGACAAGATCCTCCGTGCCATGAGCGGCATCACCGTCGGAGATGCCGGCAAGGCAATCGCGGTGAAAGACAAAGTCTCCCGAGCCGACTTGGCCGCGCTATTGATCGGCGAAATGAAAATCGACAAACTCATGGTCGGTCACATCCCGATTGCCTCCCAGACTTCCAGTAATGCCGAATTCATCCCGGCCGATACAATTAACCACCCTTTCAAAGAAGAAGTCCTCACACTGATGAAATGGAAGGTTCGCGGCATGGAGCCGAAGTATGACGAAACCACCCGCGCCTACCTGTTCAAGCCGGCCGATCCGGTCACCAGAGGCGAAATGGCCCTCATCCTGGAAGACGTCCTGATCAAACTCACCGGGGACGATAAACTGGCCAGCGCCTATTTCGGCCAGGAGCGATCACCCTTTCCCGACGTCCGCCCCTCATCCAACCTCTACAACGCCGTCATGAACATGACTACCCGCAGCATCATGGAGGGGGAACTCTCCGGCGAATTCCGCACCAACGACCCGGTGGACGGCGCCGAAGCCCTGCTTGCCATGCGTATGCTCAAGCAGAAGATGAATATTTATTGACCAAAGAAAACATGGCGACTACCTTGTGCATTACAAACCGCCAATATCTACTGCATTTGCAATAAACCAGATCAGGAGGAAATACCCATGAAAGCCCTACTTGCATCTCTCGCTCTCATATTTACCTTCACCGTAGTTGCACATGCCGATACCGTCCAGCTGGAAGACACCTTCAGTAAGACAAAAAAATGGCTCGACGAGAAGAACCTTACCGTTACCGGCGGCCCCAGTGGCAATCGTGATGATGCCGCCGCCTTTGCCCAGGAGGAACTTGTCTTCTACGGCGAAGCGGTCGGCAATCCTGCCCATAGCACCCCTACCCAGCGGGAGGTAATGGCAAAACGCGCCGCCGTCGTCACGGCACAACGCTCGCTGGTCGAATATCTGGAGGGATTCGCCCTGGTTAGCGACACCCTGGTTAAAGACGGCATGGCGCAGTATGATATCATCCGCTCTGCCGTCTCCGGCTTCGTCAAGGGGAGTCAGGTTGTCTTTCAGGAGTACAGCGTGGAAAAGGATGTTGCCATTGCCATGGTCAAGCTGGGTCTGCATGGCCCGAAGGGGTTTGCCTCGACGCTCTACGCCAAGATATTCGCCGACCCCAAGGCGCTCGCAGCCCTCAAGAGCGATAAGCCGGCATTCAAAACTGCTGTTGTAAAGCTCGATGCACCCTATGACGGCCTGATAATCGACGCCACCGAGCAGAACTTCCGGCCGGCGCTGATCAACCGTATATTCGCAGCAAAGGGTGACGTGCTCTACGACCCGGCCAAGATCAGCCAAAAAGTGCTGGTAGAACAAGGCTGCGGAGAATACACCAACAGCGTTGACAAGGCTAAAGCCGCCCTTGCAAGCCGAGGGGTAAAGAACCCGTTGGTCGTCAAGGCCTCAGGTGCAACCACCGTAGCCGACCTCCAAGTAGCTGACGACGACGCGGTCACAATTTACTCGGCCAACCAGAAAGGGAAATTTTTCAGTGCAGCCAAGGTAGCTTTCGTGCTGAAGTAGGGGAATCTATATTCCTGGAAATCAGGCGGGGGGCAAAAAGCTCCCCGCTGTTTGCGGTCTTTAGGATTATTCTATTGATTCAGTGTTCACTCGTTACTTAATCAACTGGTAGATGAATTACCACAAGAAGTATTCCAAATGCCACCTGTCTAATATACTGTCTAATTTATTTTACTGCCTTAAAGTTATGCCATAAATCGTGTTACTGTACGAAAATTACGGGAGGTAATGTGATGCTAAAATATAAACGTATCAAAGAAAAGCGCGTCATCCGCATTGTAAAAAATACACGAATGCCAGTTGTAATTGTTATGGTAATTATCTTTATATTTCAAATACAAGGCTGCTCAACTTTAAATTCTATTGTTAAATTTAACAATGGTAATGAATATTTGCGAAATGAAGAATATGACAAGGCAAGTATAGAATATGAAAAAGCTCTTGTTGCTAATAACGGATCAGTTCCAATGCTTGAAATGGCGATACTTACAAATCTTGGTTTTAGTTATGCGGTAACTGATAAATTCGAAAAAGCAGAAAATGCTTTCAATAAAAGCATAAAAAGTGCACCTGAAAGAGGTTATTATGGTTATTTGAATCTTGCAGAAATTTATTATATGAAAGGTGATGTTATCAAGGCTTTCTATAACATTACAAAAGCAAAAGAACTTGTTGAAACTCCGAAATATTATGAACTAGAAAAGAAATCACTATATGGTGTTGAGCTTATCAGAAGTGTGGTCTTAGGAGAATATGACTTTCTTCAAATGAGAGTTTTGTATAACAATATGATACATGAATATGACATGGGTAATAATAAGAATGCAATTGAATTGGCAGAAAGAATACTAAGTAAAAAATTTAAGCAAGTTTATATTGGTTTTGGTTTGGGATATGGCAATGCAATTATATCAGAGGTTAAATTAGGGTCGATAGGAGATTTAAACGGATTTGTTAATGGTGATAAATTGTTGGAAGTTGATGGTGTGCCAGCAAATGATTTGACAGAATTATTTAAAGTGGCAAACAAGTTGCTCAACAGTTACGGAGCAACATCTAACATTAAAATAGAAAGAAAAGGTCGTACATATGATGTTGCCGTAAAATTGATTTACCCTGAGATAGAGAATACGCAAATGCTTTTGGAGGAACTTAGAACCAATAAATCTGTAAAAAATAAAAATAAACTGAAATATTTGGAGTTACCTTATGTCAAAATTCTAGAACCGAAAACAACTCGAGGTATAAAAATCGTTGGTAATCAAAATGCCAGCTTTGTGATTTTGGCTTCAGGCAAAAGCAAAATCTCAACTGTTACAGTAAATGATTCCGTATGCTCTGTCTCCGAAGCAAATCTTTTGGAAAAAAGCATCCTGCCTGGAAATGTAAATAAATACACTGTGTCCTTGCCTCTAACACAGGGAAAGAATAAGTACGTAGTTAAAGCAGTTGATATCAAGGGAAAAACAACTCAGCAGCAGATTGAAATAGAGGGTAATGAAACTCGAACCAAGGAGTTGGATAAAATATATGACCATAACGTTGCAGTGGTTATAGGTATCAACAAATATAATCCGTGGCCAGGTTTAGAATATGCTGTCAATGACGCTGAAGCGGTGAGAAATAAACTCAGGAAAATGGGTTATGACAAAATTATTGAGCTCTACAATAGACAGGCGACAAGGTCGGCAATTCTCAGGGTCTTGGGAGATGACCTCGTTACAATGCTTGGTCCTAATGACTCTCTTTTGGTTTACTTTGCCGGACATGGTCAAACAGAGCCGTTGGCAGATGGTCAAGAAGAAGGATACATAATCCCTGTGGATGGCACTATGGATAACTATCGGGGAACTGCCATATCAATGACCTATATTCACAGCATGATCAAAAAATACAGGGCTAAACACGTTCTGTTTGCATTTGATTCATGTTATTCAGGGCTTGGATTAAAGCGCGGCGGCGGCCCAAAACCCGTTGATGCCTTTATAAAGAATATGTCCCATAAAAAAGTCCGCCAAATATTAACTGCCGGCGGTAAGGACGAACAGGCCGCTGAAGAAAAGGGACATGGTGTCTTTACTAGGGCGTTCCTTGATGCCCTTGAAATCCAAAACACCGGCATAAATAAAGATGGTTATACGCTGGCAAGCGATCTTGGGCAATTTGTCAGAAAACAGGTAGGAGAGAAAACCGAGTTCAAGCAGACTCCGATGTTTGGCTGGCTTGATGGAGAGGGTGATTTTATATTTGATCTGAATCAATCCAGTAACGCTATTTTTGCTGCTGCTGATGATGCCACTTCTGCAGCCGTTGATGCTGTTGCCGGTGTAAGCGCAGAGGATGCTGGTACCCCTTATAACTCTGTAAAAAAAACAAAAAAGGCAAAGAAGCCAAAGAAGGCAACACCATAAAGTAAGACGCATGCACTCTCCGATCCGCTTCTTTAGGCCAAGAAAATCTGCGGATGTATAAGATGTTTTATAGGGGGATTTCTCCGTTTGTCCGTCTCAACAAACATGACTCATTTTGTTTTAGGAGGACCTAACATGAAACAAATCATCCTCACTGTTATACTCGCCTGTTTGACAGCCACTACTCTCCACGCCAGCCAGTCAATCATCACCGAGGGAGAAGGTTATGCCTGCATGGGGGAGGACAAGTCGCGCAAGGGCACCGAATCCTCAGCCATGGCCGATGCCAAGCGCAAGGCGACCGAGTCTGCCGCCACCTACATAGAGTCAGAAACCCACATAAAGGACGCCATGATGGAGAAGGACCTCATGGCAGCCTACGCTAACGCCCAGGTGAAGGTGCTCCAGGAATTACTGAAGGAGTGGTACAAGGAACAGGGTCTGGGAGACTGCTACCGGGTGAAGCTGAAGGTGGAGGTGATCCCGGATGAAAAGGCGATGACCGGGCTGGCGAAGAAGGGCCGGGAGTCGCTGGAGAACGATCCTGCCGCTCCCCTGAACGTGAAGATCTGGACCGACCGGCCCGCATACGCCGAAAAGGAGTGCATGCGGGTCTACCTGAAAGGGAACAAGCCGTTTTACGGCCGAGTGGTCTACAAACAGGCCGACGGCACACTGGTGCAACTGCTGCCCAACCCATACCGCGATCAGAACTACTTCAATGGCGGCACTATATATGAACTTCCTTCGGGCGAAGACCGCTTCACCATGGAAACCTGCGATCCCTTCGGAACCGAACGGATAACCCTCTACGCCAGCACCGCGCCCACCGGTGACCTGGATGTGGCCCCGGCCGGCGCGGTCTTTTCGGTGGCAAACCGTCCGGCGGATGTACCAATCGCCACACGAGGCATCAAGTTGGTGCAGAAGGGTGAAGGGAACGGAAAGCAATCGGCAGCGGAGTTCTCCGAGGCAACGGCTATGATCGTTACCAGCGGTGGTCAGTGACCTGTCTTCATACGCGTTAAAAATTAACTACGTTATTTACGCATTCACTGTTGGTGGCTAAAATATTTATCATTGAAAACTTACTGCAATGAACTGTCAAAACTGTCAAAAAGGGATAATCAATGATTTTGGCAGTTTTAGCAGTCCCTTGCTTAGAAATCTTGAAAGTTTTATATGGGCATAGACTGGAAAATTTGATCCAATGGCATGCGGTGGAGAAAGCGGCAAGGACCCATTAATCACCACAAAAATCGTCATTTCCGGTTTAATCATGAAAGACCAGCTAAGTCGAGTTCATCGGCAAACGCCAGCAGGTTCATCTCTTCAGCTGCTTGCAATTTTGCTTCGTATAGTTGTTTTCCTTCGGCCTCTAAGAGATGTGCCACTCGCTCTTTCCATCGGAGTATTGTGCTGATCCACGCCGGGCCTGAATAGATACCGACGTGCAACTTCAAGAGCTTTGCCTGAAGCGGTAAGTTCCCTTTTGTCAGCTTGACTATCTCAACAGCCAATGATTCAAAGACTCCTTGCGTTCGCAGTTCGTCAGATTCTGTAAGCCACGCTTTAGGCTCAGGGCGCCAATCATTGTTCAGTGCAAGAGTTTGTCGATCAAAACTGGATGCCTCTGCCCATGCCGCCGGGCGCTTTATCTTTTCCGGGACTTCTCCGGCAAGGATTGGTTGTAACATTGGAATTATGACGGTTGCCTCTTGTGGAGTTTCTTTTAATCTCTGTAACCAGTCCATAGTGCCCTCTAAAAGTTTTCATATACTTCAGAATGGCCCTGACAAAACTGTCAAAAGGATTAACTTGTGACTTTTGGCAGTTTTGTCAGTGCAGTTTCTGATAATCCTCAAAGTTTTATTGCCGGATTCAGCCGGACTATTTCAGATGGTCGCCCTCCGGTGGTAATCTTCTCCACGGATAGCCAATCGTATTCTGTCAACACTTTAAGCCCAGCTTTTACATCGTCCGAGTTGGTGAGACGAGTCCACTGGGGGCGCCATAACTCCCGGATAGTGACACCATCAGGGATTGCACCCCGTCTGATATGCTTTATGATCTCCCGTGCCGCGTCCATTCCCGGCATCAGTGCGCCCCCGTATACCCTGCATGCATGGCTTTCGAGATAGTCACACCAAGCCGCAGCCATGATTGCCGCCTGTTCGGATACCGGCCCCGGTGCCGTGCTGCCATCTGCTGCTTCGACAAGGTGAAATATTAAAGCTAGGCTCGGCATCAAAGAGCGATACTTAGCGATATGGCTTTCTAGAGAAGGTGGTAAACCATGGTCGCTCCTTAATCGGGTTTCTAAGTCATAACGCCAGGTGTCGAAAATATCTTGCCCTTCCGGCGAGAATCGAAGTGTCGGTATATCGTCCGCTTCTTCTTTGGTGGCTCCGGATATATCTCCTGATAACCTTTGGAATATATCCCATACCCTTTTTTTTGCAGTGGTGTTTGGGAAGCGATCAACGTTGCGCCAGTCGGTAGGTACGTCTGGCCATACCATGACCTGAAAACGCTGTAATAGGCCGTCATCGCCCTTGCCTCCTCGGTTTGCATGATAAACATACTCACTCAATGGCCCCGGAGTTACCGCACCGAATATAGAGATACATAGTGCGCCAATATCCAGTGTGCCGCGCCCTATACGATCGTATGTATACCCCCTGGTCCCGTTCCATGATTCCAAATAAAAGTCCCGGTCACCTTCTCTGCCTGGCTTGTCCAAACCGTGGTACCAGCCTACAAGCTCATCTCTGTTCACTAACATCCCGCGTGGGTTCTCGATTAACAACTCTCCAATCTTTTCGGTGGTGCCGTCTTGCGTCTGAAAGCGCCGCCGGGTCACGGACGCTTCGCTGCCCATGCTAGCTAGTCTAGCTCGTGCCCGTTCAATCATATCTTTGTCGCTCTTCTTTACGGCACGCTTTATCTCTTCACAAATTGCTGATCGCGTTATTTTCTCTATTTCCTGTTCAACTCCTCGCGACTCAGACTCCTTCCGATATTCTTCCCTTGCTTCGGTTTCCAACCTGACTAGGGGCTTTTGTGCCTCTGTAATTGCCGGCGTTTTCATGAGTGACGGTCTGCCGATAACCTTGCCCCATAGGTTTGGGACAACCAGCCAATCATCATGGCGTTTAGGGTTGATGCCGCAACCACGGCCGATAAGGCTCCCAAGTGCGACAACGGCCGCTGCTGCGGAAAAATCTGGCGGTATTTGCATCCTGTCAGCTATATCCATTAACCAGCCTCGTAATGGTGCAGGAATCATAATTGGTTCAAGCGTCCTGACGGGTGGTAATCCTTCTGGGAGAGGAGACGGTTCTGTCCATTGGGTTGATGTGGCTGCTGGTATTTTGGCTGTGAAAGTGGTTGTAATTCTTTGGCCAGGATCAATCTCACCCCCAGTTACTTCAACCGTATTGTATTCGGTTGCCGCCCCGTTGTGAGACGTGATTTTGGTTATGAGTTTAGCTGCATCTATTTGATCCAGAACTGAAACAGCTCCTTGTTCAATGAACATATCATTAAAATCCGTATTACCGGCGTGGTCCTTAAAAGAGGGCATTGCCAGCAAGCCTCCCACGGCAATTGCCGCCTGGGTTGCTTTGTTAAGGCCCGGATTATCCTCAATCTCAATGTCATCGTCTCCTGCAATGATAATTTTCATAGAAGGGTATTTGTGGTGGATCGCCACTGCTACTGGTTTGAGATTGCCGGCATCAAAGGCCGCAATGACCGGATATCCGGTAGCCATATGAATGCTACACGCTGTTGCATAGCCTTCGCAGATTACAACTTCGGTAGCCTTATCAAGCGAAATCCCGACGTCTCCAACAAAACAGAAATTTCCCTTCTTTTCAGTATTTCGTAGAAACCTCTTGGTTCCATCTGACTGAATAAATTGAAGCGATTGTAATTCGCCGTTGACATTGGACATCGGAACAATAAGATTGCCTTGGTCGCTGGTTTTTGCGTTAAATGGCGTGATCTGTTTGCGAGTTACATATTCGTTACAGTTGATATCCCTCGTAGTTGCTTTCCCCAAGACATACACAGCTGTTTTGCGGCATTTTGCATGTCTCCTTGCAAGCTCTTCTGCAAGCTTGATACGAGTTTGATCCAAACTCTTACGATATGCTTTGTTCTCTTCGTGAGACATTGCTGATTCACTCATGGAACAAAATTTGTGAGTGACCCCTGGATCCTTCCAAGTTCCAAATAACACAGTTGTAATATTGCCAGTGAAGCCGACATACCAACCATTCTGCGAATTAGGCTTGTCGCCTGGGATGTTGAACCGATGAATTAGCCCGTCTAAAACAAGTAGGACAGTACAAACAATGCCAACATTCAGCATTGATACATGGATACGGTCAATAACGGCAGATGGACTAGTCATTGCTTAGCCCTCCTTCGATGTGTTGCGGGGCTTACGGCCGCGCTTTGCGCCAGGAGCAACCTGTTTGCAGTTGTCGACTGTAACAACCTCGCGTTCCTCAACCCATTTCAGGATTGAGGACAAGCGCCACCCAACAGAATTCTCTCCCAAGCGGATTTTCGCGGGAAAAGTTCCATTCATAATGCCGCGGTGTATAGAAGCTGCAGAAAGGCCCGTAATGTTAATACATTCAGGCAGGCGGACGATACGGTCAATATTTGTTGCTGGTGTTGTGGACTGCATAATATTCTCCTTGTAAATTAATAAGTTATATTTGACTACATTCCTACTGAGACATTTGTGGCCCCTTGGATTCGCTGAGCACCGATATCCTCCTGGTAATAAAGATCAGGAGGCTGTCCAGTCAAATTTTCAGCCTTAACAAATCACAGCTTTTCTTGAGCCACCAATAGGATCAATAAATTTAAAAACCCGCACATATGCTTGATATGTGCGGGCCTTCTAGAATATGACATGTTGGCAAAATGATAACCCCGCCAACATTGACAATATTTGGGAGAATATGAAACCCTGGTTCTGTATGATTTCAGATATTATTGGATGGGGGTAATTGGGGGGGCAACAGTCAAACCAGTAGTAAAAAAGCATTAATTCTGATAAATTTTGGCAAATATATACGAGAGACCATGCACCATGAAGCTAATTAAAAACACTGGCAGCGACCGCGTGGTTGATGAACTGCGTACTTGCTTAGTACCACTGTCAAACCTTGATATCGCAACGCCGGCATTTTCACTCTTTGCTTATGCTGAGGTTCGAACACTTCTTGAAAAACTCAACCGATGCAGACTGGTTATTCCATCCACCGAAGGAACCAATCTCAGCATGCTCGGTTCCGAGTCCGACCGTTCCTTCCGTAACCGCCTTCAAACGCGTTGGCTTGCCCGTAATTGCTGCGAGTGGATTCAGAATAATGTAGATGTTCGTGGCGTTCCGTCATTTCTGCCTCAATCGGCAATCATTGCAAACCATCCCAATACTCAACAACAAAGAATTGTTACCGGTAATTGCCCGTTTACTACAGACGGACTTGGCCTGACTCCTGGTAACCAGTTCAGTCTTATTCAGTGCGCCGAAGGTCCGGATGAGTCGGCCATGCTTGGTTCCTGGTTCACAACTCTCTGGAACAGTTTGCCTTCGACTTCAGAGGCAAAGAATAACCTTCTGACCTCCCTCCAGAATCTTGCCTCCCATCGAGACCCGTTCACCATATACAGTCTGATTCTTCATCACCTGTTTAAAGATCGCGGCGAAGAACTTGACGAGGACCAGATTGTTAAAGCAGCAACCGGCATTCGCAACACGGTTGTCTGGAAAAAACTTTTCAGGTTTCAGAGGGACGGCGTTGTCGGCGCCATTGATAAGCTCAACCGTTTCGGTGGCTGCATTATCGCCGATAGCGTGGGTCTGGGGAAAACCTTCGAAGCGCTGGCCATCATCAAATATCACGAATTACGCAACGACCGCGTACTGGTGCTCTGTCCAAAACGCCTGCGGGATAACTGGACTATCTACAAGGCCAATGACCGGCGTAATATCCTGGCTGCCGATCGCTTCAATTATGATGTCCTCAACCATACCGACCTCTCCCGGGACGCGGGCTCTTCCGGAGACATCAACCTTGGTCATGTGAACTGGGGCAACTATGACCTGGTTGTCATCGACGAGTCACATAACTTCCGTAACAAGGCCACACACAAGGGCAAAGAATCTCGCTACGACCGATTAATGCGCAAGATTATCAAGGAAGGGGTCAAAACCCGTGTCCTGATGCTTTCGGCCACCCCTGTCAACAACCGGCTGGCAGATCTGCGTAACCAGATAGCCTTTGCCACCGAAGGCGATGATGCAGCCCTGATCGAATATGGCATTACCAGTATTGACAACACTACTCGGCTGGCGCAAAGGCAGTTCAACCGCTGGCTTGAACTGGAAGATACAGAGAAAACACCATCACAGCTCATAGAGATGTTGGGCTTCGACTACTTCACCCTCCTGGATCAACTCACCATCGCCCGTTCCAGAAAGCATATTGAAAAGTATTACGGCATCAGCGAAACTGGTAGATTTCCCGAACGCCTCAAGCCGATCAACATCAAGCCCGATGTGGACCGTTCAGGAGATTTTCCATCCATCCGTGATATAAATACTGAAATCCGCCGTCTAAATCTTGCCTCATACGCACCGCTCCGGTATGTGCTCCCCCACAAACAGGCCGCCTACGATGCTAAATACAGCACCCAGATTCGCGGTGGTGAGAGTTTCTTCCGCCAGGCTGACCGAGAGGAAAGCCTTATCCACCTGCTACGCGTCAACATACTCAAGCGTATGGAAAGTGCTGTTTCATCCTTTGCCCTTACAGTACAACGACAACTACATGATGTTGAAGCTACGCTGGCCCGGATTGAAGCGCATGCCGACGAAATAGAAGAAATCGACATTGCCGATGTGGACATTGATGATCCAGCTTTTGAATGTTTGCTTGTGGGGCGTAAGGTCAAAGTTTTGTTGGGGGATGTGGATCTAATCCGCTGGAAGCAGGACCTTATCGAGGACCGTAACCGCCTGGCAACTCTTCATGCAGCAGCTCAACAGGTTGGCTCTGCCCGTGACGCCAAGCTCGCCGCTCTGCGGGAGGTAATTGTTCACAAATGCCAGCACCCTAGCAACCCCGGCAATCGCAAAATCATCGTATTTACCGCCTTTGCCGATACTGCCATGTACCTTTATGAGCAGCTGGCAACCTGGGCGAAAGAAACTCTCGGCATTGAGTCAGCCCTTGTCACAGGTGCGGGGTGTAACCAAACGACACTTCCGGGTCTGCGTAAAGACCTGGCCTCGATACTGACGGCATTCTCGCCCCGTTCCAAGGAACGGCCAGAAGAGTTTGCAAATGAAGGTGAACTGGACCTGCTGATTGCCACTGACTGCATTTCCGAAGGGCAGAACCTGCAGGACTGCGACTGGCTCGTAAATTACGACATCCATTGGAATCCGGTCCGGATTATCCAGCGCTTCGGACGTATTGACCGAATCGGTTCACCCAATGATCGGATTCAGCTCGTCAACTTCTGGCCCAACATGGAACTGGAAGAATACATAAACCTGGAACAACGGGTAAGTGGGCGCATGGTACTGCTGGATGTCTCCGCAACCGGGGAGGAAAACCTGATTGAACAGCAATCCGGCAATCAGATGAACGACCTGGAATATCGGCGTAAGCAGCTCTTGAAACTTCAAGATGCGGTGATCGATATGGAAGACCTCTCAACTGGTGTCTCCATTACTGACCTGACGCTGACCGATTTTCGTATCGACCTGGCTCAATACAACAAGTCCCACACCGGCAAGTTGGAAACGCTCCCGCTGGGAACCTGCGCGGTTACCACCACGACTGAGGCAGAGATTCCACCGGGCATTGTCTTCTGTCTGCGTGCCGAAGAAGTGGCGGCCACCAAAGTGGCAGAGCCCGGTTATCCTCTGGCACCGCACTATCTGGTGCATGTGGGTGATGACGGCGCTGTGCTGTTGCCATACACCCAGGCCAAACGTATCCTTGACCGTCTCAAGCGACTCAGCCTTGGGCGTGACCGTCCCGATGCAAGTTCCTGTGCCCGTTTCGACAAGGCCACCCGTCTGGGTGAAGATATGAGCCATGCGCAACGACTACTGGCAGCATCGATCGCTTCCGTTGTTGGCAAGAACAAAGAACGGGCTGTTGCCAGTCTCTTTTATCCTGGGGGCACCCATGCAATTAAGGGTGAGTTCGCGGGAATCAATGATTTCGAGGTAGTGGCGTTTTTAGTGGTTTTAGCTGATTGCAGTTATGGAGGAGAAGCATGATGGATGAGCAAGAAGATTATATAAAGCCTCTGGCTGGTGAGGTTTTAAATCAGCTGGATAAAATTGCCGGTGTAGCCAAAGGCAAGCTCAAAGGCAACCATCTGCTTGGTTCTGATGCTCTGGCGAGTATCAATACGATGACATCAAGCTCGACCATTCAAAGTCTGGATCGAATAAGCAATGCGAACCGAGAAAGCTACCTTGTTTTGGCGGAGGAGCCTGCCATTGCCCGTGTTGTGGTGGCGGATGGAAACGGTAACAAAAATATCTACTATATCTGCCGCACAAGCCCTGTTTCAGGTATTTCTGGACTTGCCAGTTACCGCGCACCTATTGGGCGATTAGCATCTCTGGCCATTGGATCCGAGTTTACACTACCAAGTGGAACAGTAGTTGAAGTCATTGAGCGCTCCCAGCTACGTCCTACCTTGGTCTCCGATGGATGGGACTCATATGGTACCGTAGTTGAAACAGAGCTTATCGGTCCCATCACTATTGAGTCGCTGCGGGTCTTATTTACTGAAATTGAGAGTGAAGAAGTCACTGAAGACCTTTTAGGGCAGCTTCTTGCCGAAGAAAGTAAAAAGGCCAATATCATCAGTGGCGTACGCCGGCGCGTCATTACCAAGATGGGGCTTAGAGATCAACCTGTGCTTGATCAGTATCAGGACGAAATATTCCGACTTCCGCTCGATAAACGATTATTGATCCTTGGCCCCCCTGGTACTGGCAAGACTACAACACTTATCCGCCGCCTGGGTCAAAAGCTCGATACAGCCTTTTTGGACGAAGGTGAGCAACGTCTAGTTGAGACTGTCGGTTCAAGTCAAAGCGTACCTCATGCCAATTCCTGGCTGATGTTCACTCCTACCGAGCTGCTGAAGCAATATCTGAAAGAGGCATTTGCACGCGAGGGTGTTCCCGCATCTGATTTGCGTATCAGAACTTGGAATGATTTTAGGCGCGAGCTGGCGAGAAATTCATTTGGGGTTCTCAGAACAGCCTCCGGTAGCGGCACCTTTGTATTGAAAGAGGATATCAAGAGCCTGAATTCAGAAGCCTTGGATCGCCCAACTGCTTGGTACAGTGATTTCAAAGACTGGCAGCTTAAAGCCAATTTGCAAGCTTTGCGAGAAGCTGCAACACTGCTAAGCCAAGCGGAGACATCGGTAGTTAATAGCTTGGGAGAACATCTTTCGTCCATTCTGGCCCGAGCCGAAGAGAGTGCTTTAGCTTTAACCTTTGAGGCGCTTGCTGCTGTGGTTCCACAGGTGCAGGATCTTGTTGCTAATTTGAAAGAAGCCTCCGACGGGAAAATCAAAGCGGCATTGAATCTCCAACTTAATCGCAAAAGAAGCTTTTTGGATGAATTTGCACTCTTCCTCGACGGGCTACAGCAGTCGCCGACAACGGATATCGACGAACAGGATGATTTTGATGCGGAAGAAGAAGATATGTCGGCTCCTCGTACTGGAAGGGCTGTGGCTCTCACAACGTACATGCAAGCAGTACGGGCCCAAGCTCGATCTCATGCATCCAAACGCTCTCTGAGTAAAACCTCTCGTTACGGAAAGATCATCGAATGGTTGGGTAATCGTACATTGCCAGAAGTCGACCGAACTGAGGTCGGAGCAAGCCTCTTAGTACTGTCCAGTGCACGGCGTTTTGTCAATCCTGTTAAGCGTTACATCGATGGCATACCCAAACACTACCGTGCCTTCAGGCGGCAGCGGCTGGAAGAAGGCGCCTGGTATCTAAAAGATGGCTTTGAAGCAAGGGACATCCACCCGCTAGAATTGGATGTTGTGCTTTTGGTTATCCTGCGAGCGGCAGGTGAGCTGATAAGCAGAACCAACGTCCAGCGGAACATCGATAGCTCGCCATGGTCGTCACTCAAACCCATCTTAGATCATTATCGCAATCAGATTCTTGTTGATGAAGTGACTGATTTTTCGCCGATCCAACTAGCCTGTATGGCTGCACTGGCGCACCCCAGGTTGAGGTCGTTTTTTGCCTGCGGTGACTTCAACCAGCGTCTAACAACTTGGGGTACGTGCTCCACAGAAGATCTTAAATGGGTTCTCCCCGACTTTGAAATAAGAGAAATCTTGGTTTCATACCGTCAGAGCAAACAACTGAACGACTTAGCTCGCGCAATGATTCTCGCTGTTCACGGCACTGAACAAAATGTCAGCCTGCCCAAGTATGTCGATAACGATGGTGTCGCGCCAGCGCTTCTGGAATCAGCCAGCAACGAGCAAGTGGTGAAGTGGCTGGCTGATCGCATTTGCGAAATTGAGCGTTTTGTAGGTCAATTGCCGTCCACTGCTATTTTCGTCAATGCTGAGTCTGAGGTTACACCTATTGCAGAAGCGCTGAATGCCGCGCTGGCTGAACACAACATTCAGGTCATCGCTTGTCAAGAGGGACAGACTGTTGGTCAAGAGATAAATGTTCGAGTTTTCGATATCCAGCACATTAAAGGGCTTGAGTTCGAGGTCGTATTTTTTGTTGGAATTGATAGGCTTGCTGCTTTGCATCCTCGCCTCTTTGACAAGTACCTTTATGTTGGTACTACGCGTGCGGCTACTTACCTCGGGTTGACCTGCGACGGAGAACTTCCAGCACCGATTGATAGCATGCGCAACATGTTCGTCAATGATTGGGCGATACCAAATGTTGATTGAGCTAAACCTATGAACATTAATGATCTGGTTAAGGCTCTGGATTTGCCTGAAATTTGTAAAGTTAACCAGCGCGTGCCAAAGAAGCTTTTGGTGGAGAACGGTGCTCCTACCGCTGCCGACAAGAGGAAAATCAACGAGGGAATTGAGGAAATTCAGTGGTTGGCGTCTCTCAAACCCAACACCATCGGAGTGCCGGATTATTGTGATGATGTTCGGGAATATTTGGAAATTGCCCTGCTGACAGTAACCCTGCGGCCCGAAGCCAAAGCTGGCCGTCTGGCTGAACTGATACATCGCGCCATACCGTATCCTCTGTTTCTTGTTTTGTTGCAGGGGGATCAGGCAACCCTCTCACTGGTGCATAAGCGCCGGGCGCAGAATGAGGCTGGGAAATTTATTCTGGATAACGATGTTGTTGAAGTTACTGTTTCCAGAAGTACGCCCCTTTCTTCCGAGGTGAATAGTCTGTTTCTGGATGCAATGGAGCTTGGTAATCAGCCGAGAGCCAATCTGTTGCTGCTGTATCAGGGGTGGATTGATACCCTTGTTGCGTTACAGGCGTCACAGCATACCGGTTCCTTTACTCAGGCTGCCACAAATGAAGCGGCGATCGCTCGACAAGAAGCGGTGCAAATGTGCAGGGATCTGGAGTTGAAGATTGCTACTCTGCGGAACGCCGCTGTAAGAGAGAAACAGATGGCCCGACAAGTGGAGTTGAATCTTGAAATTAAGGGGCTTGAAGTAGTATTGGCTGAGACGGAAGAAAAGCTATAATCAGTTGCGTAGCACACGGAGTCAGGCAGATATCTGTCAATCGTTGAACACGCATCTAAAGTTCGGCTAACAGTCAAGATCATAGACATAAAACATATTGGAGGAATTATGAAAGCATTCTTGTCACATTCATCTAAAGATAAAGAATTAGTTTTAGCAGTAGCGAATCAACTTGGTAGGCAGTATGCGATTGTTGATCAGCAAGTTTTTGAAACTGGTAACGATTTTAGAAATCTTATAAACAAGTATTTGGATGAATCATCCGTGTTTGTACTTTTTGCAAGTAAATGTGCTCTTGATTCATCTTGGGTTCAATTCGAATTAGACGAAGCTTTTATGAGAAAAGTCCAGAGTAATATTTCTAAGTGCCTTGTATTCCTAATTGATACAGTTGACATATCTGATATTCCTGCTTGGTTGAGAAGAGCTCTAATTAAACGAATAGTATCACCAAAAGCAATTGCGAGAGAAATTCGTTACCATCTCGATGAACTATTTCGTCAAAAGGATCAACAGTTCTTTTACGGGAGAAATAATGATCTGATTCGGTTGCAAAAGGAACTAATGCCAATTGATGGTAGTGAGGCGCCTAGAATTTTTTTCGTTAATGGTTTGCCTGGGATAGGAAGAAGAACCTTTGTTAGGAGGGGGGCTGCTGATTTTCTGAATTTAAAAAGAAGCGTTGTTATTAAAATTGAAAATTCAGAAACAGTTCACGATATCGCAATTTCCATAGCAAGTCATATAACCCCTTTTGCCACCGTAAAAGCCTTTGAAGCTTCTGCATTAAAATTGAGAACCCTGAGCGAAAAAGAAGCCGTTTCAAGAATAATTGATGATCTGCGATCGATGGCAAGAAATGGTGAAATTCCAATCTTATATGATGATGGAGGTGTCCTTGATGAAAACGGAGATATTTCTGCGGCAATTAAAAATATTATATCTATGTTTGCCAAGGATGATGAAGCATATCTTGGTATTGTTACTAGACGAAGGCCGTTTACCAGAGATATCCCATGTGTCTCTATCGATCCCATAAGTAAAGACGATGTAAAAAGATTGTTATATGCGTTATTCGGTGATATGGAGCAAAAAGTCACTGTACATCAAATAAATGAGTTAGCAGAATTCATCGGTGGTTACCCTCCTTCGGCACATTACGCATGCAAGCTTGGCAAAGATTATGGGCTTGATTTAATACTGCATGACAAAAGCAGAGTAGTTGATTTCCGAGCAGGTGCATTTGTAAAGTATTTAACAACGGTAGCTCTAAAAGATGAGCATTATCAAGCCTTAAAATTGTTAGCAACGTATAGTCCATTACCAATTAAAGTCATAGGTGATGTTTTAGGGCATAATGCAGAGGCTCTTAGCTCATTGATTATTTTTTTAAAAGACCATTCACTAATAACTATAGACGAACACAATAATTATTCAATATCTGATCCAGTAAGAGACGCTATCAATAGGTCAATAGGATTTGCTGGTGAAATCGAAGCTAATAAAGTGATTAATAGCATTAATGATATTATGAATGAAAGTGATACAGAAGTACCTCATGTAGATGTAATGCGTGTTGCCTTCAGAGCAAGAGCATTGACTAGTGATCCGGATTATAAATCATTTTTTCACTTTTCCAGTGACCTTATCAGGCTTACAAAAGAGTTTTATCATAGGCGGATGTATAAAGAGGCCATTAATTTCGCAAGATTGGCTCTCAAAGAATTACCTGATAATAGCGAAATACATGGTTTTCTTATAAGATCTTATGCGCAAGAAGAGAGATTCCCAGAATCGTTAAAGGCACTCAATGACTCTAAAAGTGTCTTAAATTTGAAGGATTATTATTATAATTTGGGTTTTTATCATAGGAAGGATGGAGATATCCCAAAAGCTATTGATGCCTACGAACATGCAATTGCCCAAGGAAGAGGTGGCGTTGCTGTTTTCAGAGAGTTAGCGCAATGCTTTATTGAAGAAAACAAAGAAACAGAAGCCTTAAAATATATAAATAAGGCGTACAAGTTAAGACCTGACAATAGATTCGTAGTTGATCTGAAGGTTGCCATAGCAGTTAGAGTTGGAAGTGAAGAGGATGCCAGAAATGGTTTAAGTCAATTGAAATTAATTGAAGACGACAATTTTTTTAAACACAGAGAATCAACTGTCGAACTTAAGTTTGGATCAGCTGAAACTGCATATTCTGCGTCTAAAGAGGCCGTTGCTTTATCAGCTAGGCCAACATTTAGTATGATTGCACAACTTACACAATGTGCAATTAGAACAAATAGATTGCCAGAAGCCAAGGTATTGATTGATGAAATTATGAGCATGAGGAAGCATAAGGACGTTGCTGTAGGTTTGAATTGCAGATACTTAATTGAAAAAGGCGATTTTAGTGATGCTCTTATGTCTCTAAATGAGTTAAGGAAAAAAGATAAGATTATTTACAAATACATGAAAAGAGATGCAATTACTGGACTGCTTGAAAATGTATCTTTACCAGATAATGACAGGTTAAAATACGAGAACGAGTTAGCTTCATTAATTACTGAACTTAATAATGATAGGCATTTGGAGATCGATTTGTTCTTGGATGCCGAACTGTAAGATTATTGCGTCGAACCAATAGAGCAACGGTCAAACTGCTACACTTTGAACCCGTGATCAGAATCAACACAAAGATTCAGGAGTTTAAAATATGGAAAAAATAAATGGCCAATCCGCCGACATCGTAGCGGACAACATAGACCAGCTAAAAACTCTTTTCCCGGAGGCATTCACCGAGGGGAAGGTGGACTTTGATGTTCTGAAGCAACTCCTGGGTGGAGCGGTGGATGAACGGGAGGAGAAGTACGGCCTCAACTGGCATGGCAAAAAGGCAGCACGACAGATGGCGCTGACGCTTTCTACCGGTACTCTGCGTCCTTGCCCGGAAGATAGTGTGGATTGGGACACTACACAGAACCTGATGATCGAAGGGGATAACCTGGAGGTTCTGAAGCTACTGCAGAAGAGCTACTCGGGCAAAGTGAAACTAATCTATATCGATCCGCCTTACAACACGGGGAAAGACTTTGTGTATCCAGACAGTTTCCAGGACAACATCAAGAACTATCTTGAGTTGACTGGACAGGTTGAAGGTGGAACTAAAATCAGTAGTAATACCGAGGCAAGTGGACGGTTCCATACCGACTGGCTGAATATGATATATCCGCGATTGAAGCTGGCGAGGAACCTTCTATCTACTCAAGGAGTTCTCGCTATATCAATCGGTGAAGGCGAATTAGGCAATCTCCTACAGGTATGCCACGAGATATTTGGCGAAGAGAATCAGATTACAATTTGTTCGCGAGTAATGAAAACAGGGGGCCAAAAGGGAGTCCATTTTTCCCCGTGTGTTGATTACGTGATTCTATTGGCAAAAGACATTAACGTGCTCAACTTCTTTAGGGAAGAGATTAGTCAAAACCTGATTGATAAGGTTTATACGAAGATCGAGACCGAGGGTACAAGAAAAGGTGAAAAATATAGATCAATGGGCCTTTATCAGGCCATGCTTGATAAACGTGCAAACCAAAGATTTTATATTAAGTGCCCTGATGGCGAACTTGTAATACCACCAGGCGCATCATTTCCAAAAGTATTTGAAGACGGTAGTCAAATCACACCAATTGACGGTGATGGAGTCTGGAGATGGACTTATGCGAGGTATTTCAAAGAGAAGGAGCTCGGGAATGTTGAGTTTATTAGGAGTGATCGCACATCACTAGTTAAACCCGATGGAAGCCAGGCAAACTGGAATGTTTATTATAAAATCTGGCTAAACGACAGATTAGAGCAAGGACAACTCCCTGGGAATATTTTAGAAAAATTTGAAAGTCGCCACAGTTCAGCAGAGCTAAAGGCACTCGATATTCCGTTTGATTTTGCAAAACCTTCTGCGCTTATAAAGTTCCTTATGACGGTTTGTGGAGTATCTGAAGGCGACATCACACTCGATTTTTTTGCTGGTTCAGGCTCTACAGGCCATGCTGCGCTAGAGTTGTCGGCAGAGACAGGGTTTCAGAGACCATTTATCTGCGTCCAGATTCCTGAGCCGACTCATTCCGAATCAGAGGAGTTCAAAGCGGGATATAGATCCATTTCCGAAATTACGAAAGAGCGAATCAGAAGAATAGGTTCAAAACTACTTGCGCAGTTCCCCGTCTGGAACGGAGACGTAGGTTTCCGCGTCTTCAAACTCGATTCATCCAACATCCGCACCTGGGACCCGGACCGCGATAATCTTGAGCAAACACTTCTGGACAACCTGGAACATATCAAGCCGGGCCGAAGTGAATCAGACATCCTGTATGAACTGCTTTTGAAACTGGGGCTTGATCTCTGCGTCCCCATTGAAACTCGATCTGTTGCCGGTAAAAACGTTCAAGCAATCGGCTCTGGGGTCCTGCTGACCTGTCTGGCCGAATCAATCACCCGCGAAGAGGTGGAGTCGCTGGCGCTTGGCATTATTGCCTGGCACAAGGAGCTTGCCCCGGCAGGCGACACTACCTGCGTATTCCGTGACAGCGCCTTTGCCGATGACGTGGCAAAGAACAACCTGTCTGCAATCCTCTTTCAGCATGGCATTGAAAACGTGAGGAGCCTGTAGCCATGGACCAGCATACCCTGCTCGAAACATTGGATCGCCTGCGCCGACTACCTTATGAAGCTGCGACAGTGGAGTTTAAGCTCAATTGGGATCTCGCTTCAGATATTGGGCAGTACATATCTGCAGTGGGTAATGCCGCTGCCCTGGATGGCCATGACCGGGCCTGGATAGTTTGGGGGGTGCATGACAAAACTCATGAGGTAAAGGGTACTCTCTTCAATCCCTTTACGGCTAAAGGCGAAGGAAATCAGCCTCTAGTTATGTGGTTGACACAAAAAATCTCACCTCGTCCGGATTTTCATTTTTATGAGTTGAACCATCCTGACGGCAAGGTTGTTCTGCTGGAAATCCACCCACCACGTACTGCTCCACTTGCTTTTGATGGTACTCGCTATATCCGCATAGACAGCCACAAGACAAACCTGGCAAAACATCCCGACAAGGAAGCGCGTCTCTGGACTGCACTTGGTCAGAAAGAGGACTGGTCAGGTGAACTGGTGCCTGGTGCAACCCTTGATGATCTTGATCCTGATGCTATCGCTATGGCCCGACTGCGCTTTACGGAGTACCTGATAAAAAATGAACGGGATACGGATAGGCACGAACAAATCCGCAAGGAGGCTGCTGACTGGGATGTACCCACTTTGCTCAACAAGGCACGTGTTACAAAACAGGGGCGTATAACTCGCTCGGCACTGTTGCTGCTGGGTCGTGATGAGGCTGCTCATTTTCTTTCGCCCGTGGATGCTAAAATCAGTTGGATTTTGCGTAACAGCCAGAACCAGGCTATAAGCAGTCAACACTTCCCTATGCCTCTGCTACTATCATCGGGGGCTGTGTTCAAGAATATCCGCAATGTGACTGTTGAGCATATGCCGGATGGCACGCTGTTTCCCACACCTGTTCCGCAATATGATGCATGGGTTATCCGCGAGGCTCTGCACAACTGTATTGCTCACCAGGATTATCGTTTGGGTGGCAAGATCAATGTTGTCGAGCACCCGGATAAACTTGTGCTTTCCAACCTGGGTGTTTTTATTCCTCCCAGCATCGAGTGGATGCTGGAGCATCAATCGCCTCCGGAACACTACCGTAATCAATGGTTGATTGATGGCATGATCCGCCTCCGTATGATTGACCAAATTGGCAGTGGCATACGTAGGATGTTTGAAACCCAGCGGGAACGATTCTTTCCCTTGCCTGATTACTCAATTGATCCGGATTCGCAGTCAAAACCCCGTATTGAGGTGTCCATCAGCGGCAAAATTCTGGATGCCAAGTACACCCATGCTCTTATGAAGCGACCAGACCTGGGTCTGCGAGATGTCATCCTGCTGGACCGTGTCCAGAAACATCAGAAAATTGTTCAAAAGGATGCCCGACATCTCAAGACAGAAAAGCTGATTGAAGGACGTTCGCCAAATTATTTCATTTCTGCCAAGGTTGCGGATTGGACAGGTCAGAGGGCGCGGTATATCCGGAATCGAGGATTTGATGATTCCTACTATCAACTTCTTGTGATTGAGCTCCTAGAAAAATATAAGCAGGCAACCCGTAATGATTTTGATGAGTTGCTGACCCCCAAACTACCTGAAGTTCTCACGCCAGATCAAAAAGCCAACAAAATAAGAAACATACTGCAGGCGATGCGTAAGGATAATTTGATTCACCCAGAAGGGCCTCGATCTGCAACAATTTGGTTTCCTGGTCCTGCCAAATCTTGAATGGCTTGTAGATAAATCTTTAAATGCTTAGATATTTAGACAAGAAATGTATCTATCTTATTGTTTTTATTGTTTTCTAAATATGTTCAAAATTTTCGTCTTTAGAAAAGAAATCACATGTTGAGCCAAACCTGAGAATAACAAAAGGAATACTTACACGTTCGTGACAGTTATCCGCAGATTACGCATGCTAAAGATTTAAAGGGGGGTACATGCTTTACCTCGGCCACTTTTCTTTTGATGAGATAAACGACGATGACGAAGACAGGTTCGGTCATTTTGCCTGTATGGTTGAAGCCAACGCGCCTGAAGGAGCTGAAAAGGCATTCAAAGAACTGATCCTGGACATGAGGAAGAAAAAAACTCTGTTCACTGAACCTACTCATATCTATCTCGACACTTTTATTGAGATTGGAAGACTTCCTTCAACTGGAGTAGTGACGGAATATGCTTCATACAACCGTGAATATGCTCCAGGACGTATTTGTACTTATCTGCCCCATGAAGACAAAGGTGAATGCAAACCATATTTTTGGTATCCGGAAGACCGGCCGGATATAGCTGTAAAGATCGATGCTGAAGAGGGTTTTGAAAATGTTCCCTTCGTTTCATTTGAGCCAACAGTTGCTCAAAAAAGAAAAGCGACGTTATTGAAGGAGCAAAAGGAAAGAGAACAGGCGACACGTTTAGCAGTTCCAGAAAAGAGAAAACCATTTACCAGAAAACACCACTGGTAATGTGCCAACGGCTTATTGATTGCTTGAGGAATCTATGAAACTCCACTTTGAACCAAGTCTCGACTATCAGCTTCAGGCTATTGACGCTGTCTGTGACCTATTTCGCGGGCAGGAAATCTGCCGTACCGAATTCACCGTTACCCATAGCGCCGTGGGGAGCGCGCTGCTTCCCGGTATGGAAAGCGATCTCGGTATCGGCAACCGGTTGACCCTGCTGGATGACGAAATTGTGAAGAACCTTGAGGATATTCAGCTGAAGAACGGCCTTGCCCCATCCGGGACGCTTTCCTCGGGTGACTTTACTGTGGAGATGGAGACCGGGACTGGCAAGACCTATGTGTATCTCCGCTCAATCTTTGAGCTGAACAAGCGCTACGGTTTTACGAAGTTCGTTATTATCGTTCCTTCTGTTGCCATAAAGGAAGGGGTCTACAAATCTCTGCAGATGACTGATGAGCATTTCCGGGGTCTGTACGCCAACACCCCTTATGAATACTTTATCTACGACTCCGCCAAGCTGGGCCAGGTACGCAATTTTACCACCAGTCCACAGATCCAGATCATGATCGTTACCGTCGGGGCAATCAACAAGAAGGATGTGAATAACCTTTACAAGGACAGCGAGAAAACCGGCGGCGAAAAACCCATCGACCTGATCAGATCCACCCGCCCCATTCTGATTGTAGATGAGCCACAATCCGTTGACGGTGGCCTGGAAGGGCGCGGCAAAGAGGCACTGGGGGCTATGAACCCGCTTTGTACCCTGCGCTACTCCGCAACCCATGCGGACAAGCACCATATGGTCTATCGGCTGGATGCCGTGGATGCCTATGAACAGAAACTGGTAAAGCAGATTGAAGTTGCCTCGGCCACCATCGACGGAGCTTTCAACAAGCCCTTTGTGCGGCTGCTGTCCGTCAGCAACAAACGTGGCGTTATTTCCGCAAAGGTTGAAGTGGACATTGAAGTTGCAGCAGGCCGCGTTCAGCGCAAGGAAATCACCGTGCAGGACGGAGATATGCTGGAGCTGACTAGCAGTCGGCCTCTCTATCATGACTGCCGGATCGGCGAGATTCGCGTTGAGAAGGGCAACGAGTTCATTGAGCTGCGTGTGCCTGGTGGTGAACTTTATCTCAAGCCAGGTGAAGCCTGGGGAGACGTGGAGCCACTTGCCATTCAACGAGAGATGATACGGCGAACCATAAAGGAACATCTGGATAAGGAAAAGAGGCTACGCCCGCAAGGGATCAAGGTTCTGTCACTTTTTTTCATAGACGCGGTGGAGAAGTACCGCAAATACGATGAGAATGGAAACCCGGTCAAGGGTGCGTATGCCCGCATCTTTGAAGAAGAATACAAGCGGGCCGCACACCACCCGGACTACACAACCCTTTTCAAAGAAGTGGACCTGACGAGCGCCGCCGAAGAGGTGCATAACGGCTACTTCTCCATCGACAAGAAAAAGGTCGGGGGCAAGACCGTCGAGGTATACAAGGACACCCGCGGTGACTCCAAGGCCGATGATGACACCTATAACCTGATCATGAAGGACAAGGAGAAACTGCTGGGCTTTGAAACTCCACTGAAGTTCATTTTCTCCCACTCTGCCTTGCGAGAGGGTTGGGACAATCCCAACGTCTTCCAAATATGTACCCTGCGGGACATCCAGACCGAGCGCGAACGGCGTCAGACCATTGGCCGGGGACTACGACTCTGTGTCAACCAGGAAGGGGACCGGCTGCGTGGCTTTGAGATAAATACCTTGACTGTGATTGCCACCGAAAGCTATGAGCAGTTTGCCGAAAATCTGCAGAAAGAGATTGAAGCAGATACAGGGATTAAATTCGGAGTTGTGGAAGAACACCAATTTGCCGGCATAGGCGTGAAAAATGAAGCGGGACTGAAGACACCTATGGGCTTTGATAAGTCAAAGGCTCTATGGGATCATCTCAAGTCCCTTGGCCACATCAATGCCCACGGCAAGGTGCAGGATACACTCAAAAAGGCTCTCAAGGAAGGGACGCTGGTACTTCCGGCGGAATTTGAACCACAACGGCATCAGATTGCAGAAGTCCTGCGGAAGATAACCGGGCGGCTGGAAATAAAAAATGCTGATGAACGCCACCCGATAAAAACCAGACAGGCTGTTTTACAAAGCGAAGAGTTCAAGGAACTATGGAAGCGTATCAGGCATAAGACCACTTACCGCGTTGAGTTCGACAACGAGAAACTCATTGAAAAATGCATCCTCGCCCTGAGAGAGGCGCCACCCATCGCCAAGACCCGCCTGCAATGGCGCAAGGCAGATATTGCTATCGGTAAGGCAGGTGTAACATCCACGGAACGCGGTGGGGCATCAACAGTTGTGTTGGAAGAAACAGAAATAGAACTGCCGGATCTCTTAACCGAAATGCAAGACCGCACCCAGCTTACCCGCCGCACCATCCAGCGTACTCTTTCGGGCAGTCTTCGGCTAAATGATTTCAAACGGAACCCACAGCAGTTCATAGAACTGGCCTCACAGGCAATCAACCGATGCAAGCGGATGGCACTGGTTGATGGTATCAAGTATCAACGTCTTGGGGACGAACAGTTTTACGCCCAGGAGCTATTTGAGAAGGAAGAGTTGACCGGCTACCTGAAGAACATGCTGAAGGATACCCAGAAATCGGTGTATGAGCATGTAGTGTATGACTCGGATACGGAACGCACATTTGCGGACCAGCTGGAAAAGAATGACTCCATCAAGGTCTACGCCAAGCTGCCGGGGTGGTTCAAGGTGCCGACACCGCTGGGGAGCTACAACCCTGATTGGGCAATTCTTGTGGAGAAAGATGGAACAGAACGGCTGTATTTCATCGTAGAAACCAAGAGCAGCCTCTTTACCGACGACCTGCGCGACAAGGAAAGCGCCAAGATCAAGTGTGGGGAGGCACATTTTGCTGCACTGGCTGTTGGGGAGAATCCGGCTAAGTACATCAAGGCGAGAAATATTGATGATGTTATGGTGGGTTGCTGATGAGAAGCCAGTCTACATTGGCAAATCCCCTCCCTCACTAAGTAAGAGGGCAATCCCCCCCACCCTGAGGCACAGAACATCGTGCCCTCCAGGTGGGAATAATGATGGTTATGATGCGGTAGAAGCGGCAGTAACTGCTTCTAAAAACCTATACGCATTGCCTATGGCCTTGTCAGTTTTGTGAGAATACAGATCAGCCAAAATCAGTCTAAGCATGTTTTGTACTACATTAGCATTAACAGACACGGTGCTTCCTGTCCCAGGGAAAAAAAGCTCATATTCAACTGTGCCTTGAGACGGCAGGACCCAAGGTTTTGCAGGCTTACCATCTTCTCTGCATGTGTCGCAAGCGGCAGTATTAAATTGCCGGCAATCTGTATCAACACAGACTTTTCCATAAAATTTGCCGAAAAGCTCTTTAAACCATTTTTAGTCGGCTTTTGAAGCGACTGCTTCAATGTTGCTGATTTTTAAATCTCTCATAATATTTCTCCTTTCAATTGGGGCCTTCTACCTATAATGATGTCCGGGAAAAGAGAAAATTAAACTATTGAAGCCAGGCGGAGCCTAACACGACACAACTTAATCCTGATGAAAGATATTCAAAATACTCCAACTGTTGGCCGGGTTGAACATCAGATCATCGATGCTGCTTGAGCTGCTGCTGAATAGATCATCACCGCTGCTGTTGATGCCTACAGAAGAAAATGTGTCGTCAAACATCGATGTTGAGTTACTGAATAGATCGTCGTCCATGATTACCCTCCTCCTTTTAGAATCCTACCCGCAGCCCAGCCATCACTGACGATCCCGTTGGGTTAAAGGCCCCAACACCACTACCAGAACTCGTATCCTCAATTCCGAAATAGCGGTATCCGACATCAACCAACAG
>Ga0209212_1001902_pt1 | contig 31686 bp, 27 predicted proteins | sample RifGroC2_FD_183996 | JGI IMG/M metagenome (GOLD analysis project Ga0209212, IMG submission 183996) | Groundwater microbial communities from Rifle, Colorado, USA - Groundwater C2 (SPAdes) (version 2) | ecosystem: Environmental > Aquatic > Deep subsurface > Groundwater | place: Rifle, Colorado...
TACACCCCGGGGCCTCCTATTTCTCCCTAAACAAACTTTTCAGGTTGCTCCTTTATGAAGTCTGCTGCATCTATATAAGCTCTTCCATGGCAACTTCGGATCGTAAAAACAAAGCGTACGGAGACGTGGCAACCTTGCAAATATATGCTCTATCTGAAGGATCAAAGGGGATATCTTTTCGGCCTATCTGATAAGAGCTTTGGGCAGTGGCGTCGCTCATAATCGTATATCCATCCGGTTTGGCTTTCATTACATCTAACGTAGCAGGAACCTCGGCTCCGCCAGATTTGTTGATTACAATAAGGGGCTGGCCAATTTCCTTTGAAAGGTGTTTCGTAATGATTCGAAGTAATACATCCCCTCCTCCCCCTGCTTCATACCCTAAGATCACCTCGATTGGTTTCTGGAGGTATTTTTGAGCACTCGCCTCCGTTGAGGCTAAGAAAAAAATGAATGGATAAGGAAAAGGATGGACACTTTTGGCAAAGCAATCTTGGTTATGGTCTTTTCAGTAATGATCCGCATATTTCGCCTCCTCATCGATTTGATTATCACAAAGGGCCTATCTTGACATTGTCACATTAAACCATAGAACCTCTCCTGCGACCATTGATATATCGTATTATGCGTAAGGAAATTTGTCAAGCATTATTTTCATTTTTAGTAAAATAAATTGAAAATATTTATTATTTAATATAAATTAAAGAAAATATTGACGAAAAGTGAATTGATCTGCCAACGGTATGTGCATGTTGATTTGGGGACTTTTTGCGAGTGCACCCAAAATATTGAACAGATCACATTGTTTTATGGAGACTCTCCATGGCGGAGACATTCGATATCCTGGTGATCGGGGCGGGACCGGGTGTCCATGCGGCGGCGGTTCGGGTGGCAAGGCGCGGGGCGCGGGCGGCGATCATCAAGCGGCAGGGGCGGGGCGGGACCTACACCCACCGGGGATGCATCCCCACCAAGGCGTTACTGGCGAGCAGCCGGCGTTACGCGGAGCTCAAGAAGCTCGGCTGGATGGGTGTGCGCGTGATGGATCCATCCTTCGCTATGCCGCGATGAAACGGCATCAGAAACAGATCGTGAAAATCTCCGCAATGGGCGTCCAGAAATCCCTTACGGAGAGCAGCGTTGAGATGAAAAGCGGGGAGGGGCGGATCCTCTCCCCGGGCGAGGTCGAGTGGACCGCCCCGGGCGGCCGCCGCCAGCGCCTCTTTGCCCGGAACCTCGTCATCGCCTGGGGATCGGAACCCTCCATGCCGCCCGGCGTGCAGCCGTCGGAGAGGATCCTGACCTCCGACGGTCTTCTATCTCTCCGAACATTGCCTGAAAGCCTTCTCATCGTGGGGGGAAGCGTCATAGGCGTCGAGTTTGCAACGCTCTTCGCCGGACTAGACGTCCGGGTGACCCTGACCGAAATGGTGGGGCAGATTTTTCCCGACGAAGAGGCTGAGGCGGCGGCGCTGCTGACACAGGAATCGAAAAATCTGGGGGTTGCCGTCCACACGGGCATGCGGATGGAGACGATCCGGAAGACGGGTTCGCGCGTGCAACTGCTCGCCGGCGGCGAAGAAGCGCCAGAACCCCTCCCGATCCACGGCGCCGGCCGCAATCCGCTCCACACCCTTCTTCAGCTCCTCCGTGCCGGTGGCGATCGAAAGCCGCAGGTAGTGGAACGGCTCCGCGCCGATCCGGCCGAACGATTTCCGGTCCATCGTCGTCATCCCGTGCACGCAGTCGGAGACCGATTTCACCGACTCCACTGTGGCAAAGACCGCCCCCTGAGAGATTTGAGCTCAGACCGCCGGCAGCTCGACTTCCCTTGCCAACAACTTTTTTCAAATAAGAGAGATCCCGGAACCGACCAGGAAAAAAGATTGCATTCCCGCATCCGGGCCGTTAGAATGGGACTGTTTTCAGTGGATTCCGGATCCTGCCGGCGCCCTGGCCATATTTACAGGGGCACTCACGAACGCGAAGGAGGGAAGGGAATGGGTGATCTGCAGAAAATCTTCAATCCGGCGACGATCGCCGTCATCGGCGCTACGGAGAAGGAGGGGTCATTCGGACGGGCCGTCCTGGAAAACGCTCTGAACTCAGGTCACCGAACGGTCTATCCGGTCAATCCGAACCGGGAGACAGTCCTGGGAAATCCCTGCTGGTCCGAAATCGGCGACGTGCCCGGGCCGGTCGACCTGGCCATCGTCGCGACCCCCGCCGCCACTGTTCCCGCGATCGTCGACGCCTGCGGCCGGGCCGGCGTAGAAGGTCTGATCATCATCTCCGCCGGTTTCCGGGAAACGGGAGCGGAGGGGCAGAAGCTGGAGACGGAGATCCTCCGGATCAACAAAGCCTATGGCATGAGGATCATCGGCCCCAACTGTTTGGGAATCATGAGGCCCTCCGTCAACCTCAATGCCACCTTCCTCCGCGAAAATCCGGAAGGGGGAAACATCGCCTTCATCTCCGATGTAGGGAGCTTCGGTCGAACCCTACTCGACTGGGGCATCAGTTCGCATATCGGCTTCAGCATGGTGGTTTCCTTGGGTTCGGCTATCGACGTGGATTTCGGCGATGTCATTGAATTCCTCTGCGACGACCCGCACACAAAGAGCATCATCCTTTACATGGAGGAGGTAGTCGGCGATGTGAAGCGCTTCGTCGGCGCCGTCCGCGGCTTCGCCCGCTACAAGCCCGTCATCCTGCTCAAACCCCCAACATTGGAGGATGGGGCGTCCACTGCTCTGACCCACACGGGCGCAATGGCCGAACCGGAAAAAGTCTACGATGCCCTCTTCCGTCGCCTGGGCGTCGTCCGGGTTCGCGAGGCCCAGGACCTCTTCAACGCCGCCGGCGTCTTGTACTCCCGCAACCGCCCCCGGGGCCCCCGCCTGGCGATTATGACAAACGCCAACGGCATCGGGATCATCGCCGCCAAACAGTTGCTGCTCTCCGGCGGGACGCGGGCATGCCTGTCCGAACAGACCCTCCGGGAACTGGACGCCCTGATCCTCCCCTGCTGGAACCGGAGAAACCCCATCCATCTCCTCCGCAACGCCGATACCAACAGGTATGCCGCGGCTGCAGAGATCTGCCTGAAGGACCCCGCTGTGGACGGGCTTTTGGCAATCTATACCCCCCAGGATTTCGCCCTTTCCGAAGAGTTGGCGGCAACCCTTATCACGACGGCGGGAAAAACGGACAAGCCTCTGTTGACGGCCTGGATGGGCGGGCGAGAGGTGCAGCGGGGGCGCGATCTGATGATGGAGAAGGGCATCCCCGCATACGAGACGGCGGAGGCCGCCGTCCGCGCATACATCTACATGACCCAATACGAGCGGAACCTCGAGCTCCTCCACGAGACCCCGGCGGAACTTCCCCTGGACGAGGCGCCGCCGAAAAACCACCTCAAGGCCCTCATTCGACGTGCCGGCCGGGAGGCCTGTTTCATTCTCACAGAGGAAGATTCCCGGAAGTTCCTCCGCAACTACGGCATCCCTGTTATTCCTTCCCGGATGGCGACCACACTGGAGGAAGCGATCACCGCCGCCCGAGACATAGGCTACCCTGTGGTCCTCAAGGTGGCTTCCCCCGAAATCATCTTCCGCCAGGACGTGGGGGGCGTGATCACAGCCATCGATTGCGAAAAAACACTGAAGACCGCCTACCAGCGCATCCTTGACGGGGTCCGCCAGTTCGCACCCCAGGCAAGCATACGGGGTCTGACCGTCCAGAAGATGGTCGAGCACATCGATTACGAGCTCATCTTGGGGGCTAAGAAGGACCGCCACTTTGGCGCCGTCATCCTCTTCGGCAGAGGAGGAATCAGCGTTGAGCTGTTAGGGGATTTTTCCGTGGGTCTGCCGCCCCTGAACCAGACGCTGGCCCGGCGGCTCATGGAGGAGACGCGCGTTTACAGAATGCTCAAAGGCTTCCGGGGAAAAGCCCCGGCCGATCTTCGTCAGTTAGAGAAAATCTTGGTCAGCTTCTCCAGGATGATCGTCGATTTCCCCGAGATCCTGGAGATGGACATCAATCCCCTCGCCGTGTGCAATGGGAAGGCAGTCGCCCTGGACGCCCGGATCCTCCTGGATCAGGATGTGTTGGTCGAAAAAGCATCGCCCTATTCCCACCTGGTCATTGCCCCCTATCCGACGCGGTACGTGACCCCCTGGCGTCTGAACGACGGAACCGAGGTCATCCTCCGCCCCATCCGTCCCGAGGACGAGCCTCTGGAACACGAGATGCTCACGACCGTGTCCGAAGCGACGATACGCTCCCGGTTCTACCAAAACCTCAAGCACATCAGTCATGCCATGCACGTGCGGTCCTGCCATATCGACTACGATCGAGAGATGGCCATCGTGGCCGAGACACGGACGGATCAGAAAAAACGCATCGTCGGCACCGGAAGTCTTACCATCGATACGAACGGCGGTGGGGGGGAATTTGCCGTCATCGTTCACGATGAGTTCGGGGGGCGCGGCCTGGCCTCCAAGCTCCTGGATGTCCTGATTGGGATCGCCACGGAGCGCGGTCTCAAAGAATTTTATGGATTTGTGGAGCCAACGAACGGCAGGATGACCGCCCTCTGTGAGAAGTTGGGTATGACCCGCCGGCGCACCTCCGACGACCTGGTGCGGGTCAGCCTGAATCTTGAAGGGTAGAAAGTTGGCGGAGAGAGGGGGTCAATCAAACTAATAAGATAAGTTATTGTAATGATATGATAATAAACTGTTATTACCACTTGTGACGTACCCCCAATAATACCCCCATATTTTGATCTCGACCGTTTTAGTTTTGAAATATTTTTCTCAAAATCCCATCTCGCTTTGCAGTATGCCTCGAACGTCTCAAATCCCAGCACGTTCTGGCAATACCCGCGTTCCCGGATCTTCATCAGCGCGGATCTCCACGGTAGGCGTTTGCCGCCGGACCACTCCATATTGCCCTTGATCATGGACACCAAATACCTCTTACGCTATTCGCGAATTGCGAATATATTACACACTCGCTTTCAAGCAATCTTCACTGATGTTATTTTCTTAGTAATGATGATATGGACACAAGGTGCTTTAAAGGGATGGATTGATGACTTTCCAAGTGGTTTGGATTCCCATTCACTTCCACCATTTACTTTATAATTACATACACTTAAGGAAATAATTGTTGAACCAAAATGGAACCACCAATCGATCTTGATAAATGTTTCTCTCCTTCTTGTGTAGGAGAGGGAGAACAACCATGCCAGCTCAACGAATGTGGCAGGTTGAAAAACTAACAGCAGCCTTCTTACAAACGGGCGAGGTAACCCTCCGCAGTCAGAAGTCCCGCGATGTCTGCTGGATCGTCCGGTCTGACCTGGATCATCCACCCATCTCCGTATGGGTTCTGATTCAGGAGGGCAGGGTCTTCACGTAGAGGGCCGTTCACGGCGACGACTTCCCCCGAAAGTGGCATGTAGCATTCGGAGACCGATTTCACCGATTCCACCGTGGCAAAGGCATCTCCCTGTATGATATGGGCCCCAATGGATGGCAACTCTACATAGACGATATCCCCGAGCTGATCCTGTGCGTAATCGGTAATCCCCACGCGAGCCAGATCGCCTTCCAACCGGACCCATTCATGTTCGGGCGAATAACGGAGCTCCTCCGGCAACTTGATTTCCTCGATCTTCTTCATCTCTCCTCCATTGATATTATTAGAATAGGCCAAGGCCACCCGTTTTCAACGACGCCCACGCGACGTTCTAGTCATAAGTGAAATTTCCTCTCCCCCCAACCTAACACTCCCCATCAAGGGTGAGGGGATGTGAAAGCGATCCAGAACGATCATGGCATTCTTTGCATAGTGACCGATGGACAATAAATAGCCTATTTGGCGCCATCATTGGCAAGCGTTTTGATCTTTCAGTAATTCTCTTTTCTCAAGCTGAGGAAGAACGTATCGGCAGTTGATTTGCCGCGAGTCTATTGGTTCCAGATGATTTTCCGTTTCTCAACGTCAACGACATTGGGAACATATTTATGCCATTTCTGCCAGGCCACTTCATCAACGCTCATCTGCTTCGGCGCCGGAACAGGATTAAGTTTTTCGTGGCCATCCTCAAGCTTACTCTTATCAACGCGATAGACCTTCTCATCATGAAATCCCAGAAACTATCCCGCCTCCTGATTTCTGGTAATGGAAGTGAGCCGGTAGGCCTGCTCGGCAAACTGATCCATAAAACGACACTTAATCCAAAGGATCTCCTCAACCCTGATCCTGCCGTCTTCGATATCTCGCATCTCCCGCTTGGGAGCCAACAAGAAAACCCCCTTACCGCTTATCCTCAGATCTTCAACAACCACCGCGTCTCTGCTGTGAACAGACGTCCCGTGAACCTTGCTACATCCGGAGTAAACCGGAGGTGTATCTTCTATGCTTTCCAAGATAACGTATATGTTCTGTTAATTCACCCCTTGTAACGTCTACCGCTTTATGATTTTGAATATCCAGAAGCTCTTTGATAGTATCAAAGTGCGTCGGGTTTTTACCTGTTTTGTAAGTTCTTTTCGCAAACTTAATCTTACCAAACTCGACTTGAATCCGGTGTGCCTTTTTCTTAAACCCTATTCCACCTCGCCTGCTTCAACTTTTTTTTACGAAAGAACCTTTTTCTGAAGCCCCAGCACCTCGCTCAGGGTGGGGTGCGGGATGGTCCATTCTTCGAGCTGCTGACGATCGATACCCGTGGCCATCGCCAGGCTCAGTGACGAAATGAGTTCGCTGGCCTGCTCACCGGCGATGGTCGCCCCTGCCAATCTATCCTGATGAAACAGGAGTTTGACGAAACCGGGGCCCAGAATCGCGGTGCGGGCAGTGATGTTAGCAGCGAAGTCCGCCCGGTGGACCTCGATGGCGATTCCCTTCCGCAAGGCCTCCTCCTCGGTGAGCCCGACCCGTGCGATCTGGGGATGGGTATAGACGACAGAGGGGATCGTTTCTTCAATACAGTGTATTTCGCGACCTCTACAAAGACGGGCGGCAAGGGTTTCCCCCTGCTGCATGGCCCGATGGGCGAGCATCATCCCGCCTGTGACGTCGCCGACGGCGAAGATCCCTGGAACGCTGGTCATCTGCCGTGCATCGACTGCGATACCCCGCCGTTCATGGCGGATCCCCAAGGCGGTGAGCTCTTCCATTCGCAGCCGTGGCCTTCTTCCCGTGCAGATCAGGGCGCAGTCCGCAGAGAGCTCAAGCACTCCTGCCAGCCGGATTCCGTGGGCATCCTCATCGCCCTTGTCTGGCAGATGTGCGCCAGGAGGGTTTTCCACCTGCTGGGTCTCCGCACTGGGCGCATCCGGGACCGCGAGGAGTTGCACGCGCGAACCTGCCTCCCCGATCGCCTCCATCCTCATACCCGTATGGACAGTGACGCCTAGTTTTTTAAGCTCTCCGCTTAGAAGCGCGGAGGCCTCTTTCTCCTCACCGGGGAGGAGCCTGTCCATGAGTTCGACGATGGTCACCCGGACACCGAGCTCCGCCAGAAGCGTCGTGAACTCCACGCCGATGATGTTTCCTCCCACAATCAGGATGCTCTCGGGAAGCGATTGGAGGGCGAGGAGGTCATCGGAGGTGAGGATGCGGGCCGAGGTCAGAACTCCGGGCGGCAGTGCCGGTTCCGACCCCCAAGCGATGACAAGATTCCGAGCTGAAAGGATACTCCGACCCCCGTCCGGCGCCGTCCATTCCACCTCTTGCGGGGCGACGATCCTCCCTTCACCAGAGAGCATAATCACGCCGGCGTCCTCCAATGATTTGCGAACGCCCAGGGCGGAGATCTTCACGATCTGGTTTTGGTGCCTCTTCATGGCCGCATAGTCGAAGGTGGCTTCGCCGGCATGTATCCCTAGGCGCCGGAGCTTCCTGAGTCCCGCGAACTGACCGCTGCAGGCCAGTAGTGCCTTGGTGGGAATGCATCCCCGGTGGGTGCAAGTGCCGCCCCATCCCTGCTTCTCGATGATAGCCGTACGAGCGCCTCGGCGCGCCGCAGCGCAAGCCGCTGCATGCCCCCCGGGTCCCGCCCCGATTACCAGGATATCGAATGCTTCAAGCATAAGAGTCCTTCAAAAGGTACGCTAAAAAATGACATAACTTAATAATATCATATTTTAACAACATAATATAAAATTTGATTGATAAACTGATAAATGCAGTATCCGATTGTCAAGCAAACAACAAGTTACTCTGTGATTAAGCGCCCTTCCGAGCATGTGTCGATATTTATGAAAATCTACAGCAGAATACTCCCCTCACCCCAAGCGCTAGGTTTTCATAAAACCAGGAATCTCTACCCCATCCAGGAACCACCATTAACATCAATCGTTGCTCCAGTCATATAGCTGCTGTATTCCGAGGCCAACAATAATGCCACCCCGAGTAGATCTTCCGGTTTACCATATCGCCCTACCAGATAATCACTTAGATTTCTGTCTCCTTTTTCAAGAACATTTTTAGCCATATCCGTTTCTATAATTCCTGGAGCTATTGCATTCACTGTAATTCCATCGGAGCCAAGTTCCCGTGCCAAAGACATGGTGAATCCAATGACACCAGCCTTTGAAGCCGCATAATGAGCATGACTTCGGGAACCTTGCCTTCCAGCGCGAGACGATAAGTTAATTATTCTCCCACTTTTTTGATTAACCATGATCTTGGCTGCCGCTTTTGAACAGTTAAATGTTCCTTTTAAATTTATGCCTATTACTTTATCCCATTCTTCTTCAGGCATATTAATAACATATGACTCCGGATAGATACCAGCACTGTTAACTAAGATATCGACACGTCCAAATTCATCCATGATTTCTTTGAATGCAGAAATTACCTGATTACTATTGGATACATCTACCTTTAAGGCCATACCTACGGATCCGCATTTAGTAATTTCCACAACAACATTTTGAGCTTCGCTTATTTTCACATCCAGAACGGCGACTTTTGCCCCGTGTTTAGCGTAAGCCAGACTAATTGTCCTGCCTATTCCCTGAGCAGCGCCAGTTACTACTGCAACTTTGCCTGTAAGGTCGACTTTCATCATTTCCCACCTCTCATCACTCATATTTACTACCGGAGTCAGTAGATCACTCCCTGGAACTAAGGAGACATTAAATTTGGCAACCAAAGGGCAATATTAGGGTATATAATAACTAATGTTAATGAGACAATATTACTTAAAATATATGGTATATTCCCTATTAATAGTTCCTCATAGGTTATGCCAAAAGGTTTTGCTATACCGGCGACGACAAATAGGTTCATCCCGAGGGGGGGGGTACTGAGCGCTATCTCCATGTTCATGCATATTATCAACCCTAACCAAATGGGATTCATCCCATGAGTAAGAAGCATAGGCAAGATAATGGGGACAACAATTAACACTATTGATATGGTATCCATTATACAACCCAGGAAAAATAATAATACCATTACTGCAACTATTAGCATCATGGGTGATAAATTGAAGCCAAGGGTCCATTGAGCGAGATAATTAGGCAATCGCAAGTAACTCATCATGAATCCAAAAATTAGTGCCCCAACTACAATTATCAACGCGAAGCCAGTAACTTTTACGGTAGCTATTAGTGCGTTTAACAGGTTAGACTTGGAAATCTTTTTGTACATTACAACTATAATGAAAGAAGCAAATACACCAATAGCAGCTGCTTCGGTTGGCGTGGTTAAACCTGCGTAAATGATTGCCATAACAAATATTCCCAATAATACTACGGGCAATACAGAGCGCAAAGCAACAATTCTTTCTTTACGTGATAGCGAGGGAGAAGCAGGTGCCCATTTAGGATTAATTTTTATTATAATCGCAGTAGTAATAATATAATTTGCTGCCATCAGAAGTCCAGGCAATATACCGGCTATAAATAGTTGAGATACTGAAATTTCTGCAATAAAGCCATAAACAATCATCAGTATGCTTGGGGGAATAATGATTGCAATACCTCCAGTTCCGCTGATAACTCCAGCGGCAAGCCACCCGGCATATTTCCGTTCAGTCATCTCTTTTATGGCTGACGGTCCTATAGATCCTAAGCAGGCCGTGCTAGAACCAGTAGCTGCTCCCATAGCGGTAAACATTATTATAGTGGCGTACGCTAACCCTCCCTTAAAGCCACTAAAAACTTTTGCTATGCCCTCATATGCCAACGTGCCAATCCCACAACAAACCAGCAATTCAGCCATTAAGATAAACAGGGGTACTGCTAGAAGCAGGAAGTTTTGAGGGCTCTCGAATACTATCAGGCGGACAGTGTTAATTGCTGTATCCAGTCCGGAAAATATCAATAACCCTAAAAAGCCTGTCAACCCCAAACTGAAAGCTAGAGGGACACCAGTGAGCATAAAAAATAGAAGTATTGAAATGACAATTATTACGATTAATCCTTCCATATGATATTTACCCCTAACCCGGTTAATCCGGAACAAAAAATATGACTCATATTCTAAAAGCTGGATAAAAATAATCTCAGCAATCACTTTACAGCAATGGATTTACATGGGTCATGAAAATATCTTGCCAAAAACTAAATCAACTTTAGGGTCTAGTAATTATGCTCTGTTTTAAACTTGTCATCCTCATTCTCTCTTAATATATAAATATTCTCCAACAAGTTTAATATCTCCTGAACAAACAATAAAAAAACACCTATCACAAAGAACATTGCTGCAGGATATACTGGCAGTTTTCCCATCATAGTTACAGTATTTCGTATATAGACATCACAAAAAATTATTACGGCTTGCCACCCCAATAACGCAGAGAAACAAATGCCCATAAGAGAACCAAATATCTCAAAAACTCGTTTTGCTCTCGCTGGAAGACGATTTATCAGGACATCAATACTAACATGTCCTCTCTCTTTACTTATATATGCCGCAGGTAAGTAAATTATCGGCAGCATTACCAACTCTCCAAAATCAACCGCCCAACCGAGAGGCTTAGCAAATATATATCGAAATAACACGTCATATAAGACGACAACACACAGACAACCGACGAACCATCCTGTTAACACCGTGAATAATCTGTTGATCCGTTGAATTCTATTATAAAGCACATGCATAATTTATCCTTTTTGAGTCTTTCCAAACCATTTCCGTCCAAAATCACATCGATAGTAAGCCCCCAAAATGATTGTCTGGGGTTGGAGCCACCTCCGATGGTAACCTTTCAGTAGGAGTTGAACACCCCCTCAATATTCCACGGCACGGCTGTCCGGTCAAAGTTAGCTGGCCACCATGTAATATGTTGATATTGGAATATAAATGAGCAATTTTTATTGTTCATACAAACGGTTAAATTTGGTCAGCAGTTAACCGGACAGCCGTGATGTCAAGTAATGTTTTACACAGCAATTCTTCATTGCTATCGTTCTATGTGTTTTTTCACTATATCCAAATACATTTGTCCTTTGGCGCCAGTTTTTTGCGGTATCACATTCCAAGTGGCCTCCATCTTCTTTTGCCATATTTTCTTCTGAGCAGCAGTAGGTATCATCATTATTGCTCCTTTCTCCTCAGCCATTTTGAGAGATTTTATATCTTCCTCCTTCACGTATTTTAAATACCAGTCCTTATTGAGTCTTGAGAATTCTTCACTCATTATTTTTTGAATATCCTTAGGGAGTTTGTTCCACTTGTCTAAATTGTAACCCCATATATTTACCATTGCTGTCATGGCATCGGTTACAAAAACATAGGGTGCACTCCTATACATCCCCAAGTGGTAATAGCTAGCAATAGAAGTAGCAACTCCGTCAATAACTTTAGTACTCAATGCTATTGGAGTCTCTGAAGATGTCATTGACACAGTTCCTGCTCCCAAGTGCTTCGCCATTTCCTCAATTAGTCCACCTAACGGTCTAACCTTCAGGCCGCTCCAATCAGGAACAGCAAGATTAATAGGCTTTGTGAAAAACCATTCATGCCTGAGTGGCTGAAGTACTAATAACTTAATACCATTGGCTTTACATTCTTCCTCAATAATTGGCCTGATTTCATCCAAAAAAGCAGACGCGTTATCCCACGTGGGGCCAAAAGGAACTTCAAACCCCCAATATCCTATGGGCATTTCAGCTGGGAAGAAGGACGGTATGATCCACCCAACGTCAATTAAACCATTTCTAGTCGCCCGCAACATTTGCATACCGCCAACCAAACTTCCTCCGGGAAACATATCTACCTTAACCTGTCCGCCAGAACGTTGTTTGACAGCATCTGCGACTTTGTTCAAGTAAATCTGTGATGGTGCTGTGCTAGCATTAAAATTGGCCCATTTCATAGTAATTGTTGAAGATTGGGCATGGCTGGGCATGACATTCAAAAGCATTGCTCCACACATCAATACACCAAGGATAATATTCAGTTTTGCGTTGGCCATTGTCGTCATTGCTATTTCCCTCCTTTTTCGGTCTTTTTTTATAAATCCTGTAGCCTCAACTCATTCCGGGAACTCGCGTATTGTTTTACCTCCCTTCTCTAAGGGCTTGTTAAAGATTAACCCTTATTTCTGAAATCATGCATCTGAGATTAGATCCCTATATGGTCGGTCAATTCTTTCATGTTGTCCAATTTATCCAGCGAAAGGATGAGTTCCATTAAATCCTTCATTTTTTGTTTACCCAAAACAGAAGTACATAAGTCAATGTATTTATCCTTTACTTTGGCCTTTTTTGATTGGATTTCGGGTATTTCCTTCATAACATCCTTAGTCTCTGTAAATATAGCACCAGATTCCATTTCTATTTCGACTCTCGTCTCTAGTTTTGTCAATTTTTCATCTAACCATACATATATCTTTGTCATGAACTGCCTAATTTGGGGGTCGTTTACTTTCTCATCCGTAAAAGCCCGTAGGCCTGTATCGCCCCTTAATAAGGCATTAGCTATACAATATTGCTGATTGAATTTACCTTCCAAGCCCGTACGTGGATCCTGCACCTTCCCACAGACTGTGTCACAGGATATACCAAAGGTCATCGGAGATACATGGACGCTTATTGATTTGATGTCCTGCGGTTTTAAATTTTCCTTGCTAACAATGGCCATCGAAGCCTCGATGGCAGAATGATTTCAACCGGCGGAAGCGTGATATTTCTGGGCCAGGCGGTCAATATTCCAGTCCTTACCGAGCAAGCCCACTACCTCTTCCTTCGCTTGACCTTTTAAGACCTTAAAAAAACCAGCACTCCCCTCGAGTATATCTTCTGCACTGGTAAAACCGTCACTGGCCAGCAAAGCCGCTTCTAAACCAACCTGAGAGGCCCGCCCCGCATGAAAAGGTTTACACATGCTGCCGAACACCCTTTTTAAACCCGATGCCTGGGTCCCAGCAATTCCAAGAGCATAAATAGTCTGATTTTCATCAAGCCCCATCAAATTTGCACAACCAGCTGCCGAGGCCAAGCGTCCTATAGTGGATGTGGCGTGCCATCCATCTAAATAATGTTCAGAATCAAGACACTCTCCGATACAAGCCCCGGTCTCAAAACCGATAATGTAGGCGGTTAGGAAATCAATCCCCTTCTTCCCTTTCCACTCAGAAAAAGCCAATAGAGAAGGAAACAGGGTTGCCGAGGGATGAATCGGGATGTCTCCTAAGAAGATAGTATCGTCGTAATCTAACGCATGGGAGGCAGACCCGTTAATAAGGGTTGCCAGGCTGACGTTCTTCTTTACCCCGTGTCCCAAAACGGTCGCCTGTTCATCACCACCCATGAGATCAGCGAACCTAATAAGTTTCAAGACTAATGGCTCCTCTTTGCCTACCATAGTGACTGCAAACCAATCCAAAAAGGCAACTTTCGCATGTTCATAAACCACCGATGGAATATTTGATGCATCTGTTCCAACGATAAACCTCGCTATTCTTCCCGTAACTTCTGACTGGTTCCTCTCCATGTTTCACACTCCCTCCCTTCTCTCTTTCTACGATAAACTTTTTTGTATAACGAGTCGTAATTTTAGTTGTCTTCTAGAAGTATTTAGAACATAATGTTCTGGAATTACTGGGAATCATCATGCGCGGTTCTAAGGACAGAATTGACACTCTTTTCTCTCTACGTCTCCCCGAAATCTTTTGTTCCTTTGTTCCTTCGAATCCTCCCTTCCGGCCGATCCGATTGATGATGGACAGGGCCTTGTCCTCCCCGTCTGGCGAGTTTAAAAGGCTGTACTCCCATACGGGAAGTCCGTTAGTTCCTCTGGAAGTGCTTTTGAAGTCTCTGCTTTTCCAATTTCTCTTCTCGATTGTTAGCAACCGGCGAAACGCCATCAATGGCCGGACAACGCGTCATTCGATGTACGCGCCCAGCGGCAAGATCAGAAAACGCATTAAGGAGATCTTCGCCTAGATCAAGACCGTCGATTCATTAAGGAAGGTCCGGTATAGAGGCAGAGGAGATCTCCTGGTACTTCACCCTGACGGTTGCTGCCTATAATCTGGTTCGTATGATGAACCTGGGTATGGGTGCTGCCCGAGGAAAAAAAATATGGCCCTTCCATGGCAATATTGCCTTGCGATTACAAAAAACAGATTGTCAAAGAACGGCAAAATCAAAATCAGAAACAAGGTCCATCCTAAAAAAACGATCAAAACCCGATAAACTAGTTTTTCAGCGTCATGCCAGATGTGACAATTGAATGGTTATTTCTATAAAACACTTCCAATAACAGCTAATTACGAACTCATGGTATAAGCAATAAACTGTGATTATTATTGATAAGCTTATTATAATGACATGTTTTCATAAGATATTGAATCTTCTTCTTTTGTTAACGTCGATAGCATGACATTTTTCGCTTCATCAATATGTTTGCTCAGACTTTTTTTAGCCATAAAGATATTTTTCGCTTTTATCATCTGAAATATTTTTTCATGTTCTGCGGGAGTTATGGACAATCTCTGGGGAGGCAGTAATTCAACTCTTGATCTTAAATAGATGTGTTCGTATATTCGCCGTAGTTGACTAACAATCACGTAATTATTTGACATAATGGCTATTTGGAGATGAACTTCTGCATCGAGGAGGAGTTTTCTGCGATCATAAATACTAACACTATATTTCTTGTGATCTTGAATTTTTTCGCTCAGTTTCCGTAAGCACTCATCATTTTGATTCTGTATTGCCAATTCTACCGCGTACGTCTCGATAATTCGCCTGACATCAAAAAGGTCCTCGATTTCTTTAGGAACAATTTTTTTTACGAAACAACCTACGTTCGGTACCAGTTCGACAAAACCTTCTGATTCTAACCTTGCCAGTGCAACCTGCACAGGTGTAGCACTCATATTAAGTGTTTTCGAAAGTTCACGTAATATAAGCTTTTGGCCAGGAACTATCTTTTGTTGAAAGACCATGAGCTTGACCGCACGATATGCTTTTTCCATCAAGCTTTGCGATTCTTCGGAAATCATAATCCCCGCTTAACTCCTCTTTTGGTGTGTTTACTTATAGCGATTACCATCGTGAAATCCTTTACAGACTATTCAACGGCTTACTGTGGGAGACATTATAAAGAGAATATAATAACTTGTCAAGAAAAAGATATTATTTTATATTAAATATAAAATAATATATAAAACAGGAACATATGACCGGCTACAGAAATATACACCACATTTAAAGTTGGAGTGCTCCCTTTTTATTTTTCAATGCAACCAGGGTTCTGGTGCCTGAGACCGATACTTCAATGAACTATGTGGTCTGAACGTATTGTATTCCAGCCGCAATCCTTCAATTAAAACCTGAGTCGCCTTCAAGATATAGAAAATCTCGCCATTGAGCCGTTTGTCACGAAACTTACCATTGAAGCTTTCGTTGTATCCATTTTCCCAGGAATTGCTTGGTTGAATGAAAAGTGTCTGGAAACCAAGCCGCTTGAGCCATTGGCGAAAAACCTCGGCCGTGAACTCCTCGGAACCGTTGTCAAGCGGATATGCTCCGTCGGACAATGCTTAGCTGCAATATACCGTTGATCAAAGCTTTCACCTTTTCCATTAAAACCAGAGCACAAAATACATTAAAGCCGAATATTCCCTCTTCATATGTAAGAGTTAGGTATTTCCTAAAGTAAATGGGGAAAATGCTGGTAAGTCTTCACTTTCGTTAAGATGTTTTAGAGAGCAAAACCCTGTATTATTTATTAGCGACCCAAGCCATCCGTGGCGTTTTATCAAGAAATTTCTAAACTAATTCATGATTCTTGAGCTTATGACCATTCTTTGAATTTGCTGAGTTCCTTCGTATATTTGAAGGATCTTCGCATCGCGCATCAGTTTTTCCATGGGATATTCCTTCATGTATCCATATCCACCAAAAATCTGCAGCGCATCCACAGTAATCTTCATGGCTGCATCGGCTGCATACAATTTAGCCATGGCGCCAAGTTTCGGATCGGCATCCCCGGAATCCATCCTCCATGCCGCATGCCAAACCAGACCACGTGCAGCTTCAATTTCAGTAGCCATGTCAGCTAACATGAATGCAATTGCCTGATGTTTGCACAAAGGCTTGCCGAATTGGACTCTTTGTTTCGAATATTCCAGCGCTTCCTCATAAGCCCGACGAGCAACACCTACAGCTGCAGCACCGATACACATTCTTGTTCTGTCAAGGGTTTGCATTGCAATCTTGAATCCTTGTCCCTCATCACCAAGTCTATCAACAACTGGAACACGAACATCCTCAAAAATTACCTCCGAAATATGAGAGGCACGGTCTCCCATTTTATTTTCTAACTTTCCCATGGATAGGCCTGGTGTATTTTGGGGAATTATAAAAGCGCTCAGGCCTTTTGTTCCACTGTTCGGTTCACCAGTCCTAGCAAATACGGTGTGCATTTGAGCAATTCCGCCATGGGTAATGAAGTGTTTAACACCATTCAATACATACTCATCACCTGCTCTTCTGGCCTGTGTTCGAACGGCCGCTACATCTGAACCTGCATTTGCTTCTGTAATACAAAAGGCAGCGAAAATGGGTTCTTCACCAAACTTATAAAGCCATCGATCTTTCTGTTCATCTGTTCCTGCTAATAGAATAGGTGTCAATCCCAGACTGTTTCCTGCCCAAGCACCACAAACGCCAAGACAGCCATAAGCAATCTCTTCCAAAAGGATTGCCTCGGTAAGATGATCAAGACCCATCCCACCGTATTTTTCCGGTAAATTCAGGTTCCACAATCCAAATTTGAAAGCATCATTAATGATATCAATAGGCATTTGTGCTTTTTCATCAAGTTCTGAAGCAGCAGGAATAATTTGATTGCGTGTGAACTTTCTTGCGACATCCTGCATCTGTCTCTGTTCATTCGTCATTTCAAAGCTTATCAAGTTTACAACCTCCCTTGTAATACAATCAATCGACACAAATAATGGCTGCCGCACCTTGGGTCAATCCACCACAAATGGCACAGGCAGCGAAACCACCACCTTTTTCCCGCAAGTTGTATGCAGCTGTCATCATCAGACGCGCCCCAGATGCTGTATTGGGATGGCCAATCGCAATTGCACCCCCATTCTCATTTAATTTTTCTTTTAACTTGTTATAATGTTCAGAATCATGATCAAGAATGGGGCTCATTGAAACTTCTTTTGCCATAGCCTGATAATCCGCATGAATAAATCGCTCATTGGAAAGAAGTTTTGCTGAGACAAGAGGAACACACGCAAAAGCTTCATTTATTTCAATAACCTTCATATCATCAATTTCTAAGCCTACCTCATTGAGGCACTTTTTGATAGCGAAAGCAGGACTAACCGGCATAATTCTTGGCTGCAAAGCAATAGATGACATGTTTACTATCGTATACAAAGGGGCCAGATTAAGTTTGTTGGCCATGTTCCTTTTCATAAAGATCTGAGCTGCTGCTCCGTCATTCATTCCAGGCGCGTTTCCGGCTGTGCAGGTGGGATTTCCAAAAACAGTTTTTAGTATTGCTAAATCCTCGCGTTTAATATCGGGACGATACTGCTCATCCTTCTCAAGAACCATTTTGGAAAGGGATTGACCCTTTTTATCCTTTTTTTCGATTTCAAAGCGCATTAATTCCTTTTGGAAAAAACCTCTTTGAAAGGCTTTCCCATATTTGATATGACTTCCATAAGCCCAATCGTCCTGTTCTTCTCTATCTACATGATAATCTAAAGCAACATTGCCTGAATCAACTGCAACCGGTGCGTAGTCCTTATAACCCAAAGGAACGATAGGATCTTCAACAAGAAAGGAAGAATGCCTCTTGCCTTCCCATCGGATTCCCCTCAAAAGAAATGGAACCGTGCTGAAACTTGTGGCACCACCCGTTAATACTACATTCGCATTTTCCAACTTGACACTCCTCATTCCAAACATCGCTGCCGTCATAGCGGAAATGCAAGCCTGATCAAAAGAGACAGATGGTGTTTCTGGTGGAATTCCAGCTTTGATGAGACTCTGTCTGGCCACTACCGGTGTGTATGGATCTTTTGTGTTTGTTGTATCTCCAATGCCCCACCATACTTCCCCAATCAAAGAAGGATTCATTTTGACTCTATCCATGGCTTCTTTCATGATAAGAGCGCCAAGATCAAAAATATCTATATCCCTCAAGGACCCCCCGAAACGGCCAAAAGGGGTTCGGACTGCACTTACACACACCATATTTTCATCACTCTTTTCAAATCTCATCTTGTTTCATCTCCTTAGAATTTCATGAAATTCATACGGCAACCCATCCTCCATCGACACTTAATATTATTCCCGTACAATAACTTGCTCCAGGAGAGGCAAGAAACAAGGTCGCTGCTTTCAATTCATCATCTCCCCCAAAACGTTGCATGGGAATGAACCTCAGCAGACTCTCACTTTTTGAATCAAGAGAGGCTTTCGTCATCTTTGAAGGGAACCAGCCGGGAGCAATGGCATTCACCGTAATTTTATGTCTTGCCCACTTCACTGCCAGATCCTTTGTCAATCCTGCGACAGCTGCCTTGCTGGTCTGATACGCCACTGCATCCATTATCTCCGGCATGGCACCAACAAATGCAGCAATGGATGCCAGATTAATGATCCTTCCATACTGTTGCTTGGCCATGATCCTACCGGCCAGTTGGCACATCAACCAGGTACCTGTAACGTTTGTATCGATAACCTTTTTCCATCCATCAAGGCTATATTCAAGAGAGGGAGCGCCCCATGTCGCACCTGAATTGTTTACTAAGATGTCAACTCTACCGAATTTCTTCATAACTTGATCATAGAGTGCATCGACTTCTTCGTTTTTCACCACATCGCAACGCGCCGGAATTACATCAACCTGTAACTCTCGCTTCATCTTGTCGGCTTCTTCTACACATCGATCTATCTTTCGTGCAGCCAAGACCAAGCTTGCCCCGGCTTCACCCAAGGCATATGCCATTTGAGCTCCGATACCCGCAGCACCTCCGGTTACAATCGCAACTTGCCCTCTTAGGTCGAAAAGCTGATGGATATTTCTCATGACTTCCACTTACCTTATTCGTACTTATAGAAACCTTGACCGGTTTTCTTTCCTAATAACCCTGCCAATACACGTTTCTTCAATAAAGGATGAGCTGCAAGGGCAAAATCTCTTGCTGTGATTGTATTGAGTGGTTTTAATTCCTCAACATCTGCCCCTGCAGCAAAAGCCTTTTCACCATTTCCCGTGATAATGACAGCCCTGACATTTTTGTCACAGGAAATTTCATCCATGATCTTACCAAGAGTCACAAACACTTCTTTATTTAGGGCATTCAGCGCATGGATCCGATTAAGCTCTATCCAGGCGAGTGGATATTCAGTCCGATACTGTACCGTTTCAGAAAATAGACTCCCCATGAATTCAACCCCCTTCAGGACCCAAGTCTCTTCTTGATCAATTTCGGCAAATCCGTTATAATTGTCGCTACTGGGACACCAGCTTCTGCAAACGCTTTTTCCTTGGATTGATATGTTCCTTTGCCACCTGAAATAATGGCGCCCGCGTGCCCCATTGTTTTCCCCTCCGGGGCAGTCCTTCCTGCAATGAACGACACGACGGGTTTCTTCATATGGTCTTTAATGAATTCCGCCGCCATCTCCTCACCCTGACCACCAATTTCTCCTATCAGGACAACAATATCCGTTTTTTTATCCTTTTCAAATAATCGCAAGACGTCTACAAATCCCAAGCCGACAATCGGGTCTCCTCCTATCCCCATGCAGGAGGAAGTGCCGTATCCTGATTGCCTCAGGATGTCCGCCGTCTGGTATGTCAATGTCCCACTACGGGATACAATTCCGATATGACCTGGGCTAAAAGCTTCCTTTGGCATTAACCCGGAAATGAATTCCCCCGGTGTCACAATCCCGGGACTATTCGGTCCCAATAGCATTGTCTTTGCACCCGCCAATTTTCTCTTTACAATCATCATATCTTGGACAGGGACCCCTTCGGTCAGGCAAAGAATCAAACGAATACCGGCATCAATGCATTCCATAAAGGCATCTTTTGTATAGGGAGCCGGCACAAACACTACAGCGCAATCAGCTGCTGAAGCTGTGCATGCCTCTTTGATGGAATTATAAACAGGAACCCCGTTTACAATTTCCCCAGCCTTGCCCGGGGTTACACCAGCGACAACTTTTGTCCCATAGTCAATCATCTGCTGCGAATAATATCTTCCCAGTTGCCCTGTGATTCCTTGAAAAACAACTCGCGTCTTTTTGTTCACCAGGATGCTCATTTCACTTCCCCCTTCGCAATCTGAACCGCAAGCGCAACAGCCTTATCCAACGTCTCCGCCGTTTTGACACATGGCAAGTGACATTCTGAAAGTAATTTTTGCGCTTCTACCTCATTCTTTCCCTGCAGCCTGATAACGATAGGAACGTTAAGGTTCCCTATTCTTGGCAAACATTCGAGAATTTTTTCAGCCATGGTGTCTGTTCTAGCACCTGAATAAAGGCTTATGAGAATGACCTTAACCCCTTTTGCCAATAACAACTTGATCCCCTCTTCGGCGGCACCTTCAAGCATCCCCCAACCCACATCCATAAAATCTGCAGGTTTCCCCCCATAAGCAGAAATATGGTCCATCATGGTCATCGTCATCCCGGCACCTGTACACATGACACCGATATCTCCATCCAGGTCCACAAATGCATTCCCCTTTTTGGCCTTGAATTCTTTGTCGATACCGATTTCGATGTATTCCTTGAAGTCAGGATGACGGAACAATGCATTATCATCTACATTCAACCGACCATCCCCTGCGATAAATTGTCCCTGTTGGGTCATGATCAAAGGATTGATTTCAGTCAATTCTGCATCGTTGCGCCGATATACTTTATACAAGCGTTTCAATATGGATACCAAAGGGTTAAGGTCGGCGAAGGGTACTCCCAGATGAAAAGCGTTCGCACGAATCTGATAATCCTCAAGTCCATAAAGAACATCAATTGGTTGCATGGCAAGCTGATCAGGATATTCTTTTGCCACCTCTTCAATTGCCATCCCGCCTTTCATGCTCATCATGACCAGAGGGCAGGAACGCTCTCGGTCATTGACAATTGCAACATAATATTCCCTTGCGATATCCAGCCGTTCCTCAAAAAGAAGCGATTTGACCACCAGACCTTTCAATTTAGAACCAAGCAGCGACATGGATATTTCTTTTGCATCGTCTAACGTGTCGACTGCCTTTATTCCGCCAGCTTTTCCTCTACCTCCCGCAAGAACCTGTGCTTTTATTACGATATTTGGCCCCACATCATGGTATGCCTCTGAAACCATTTCTAAAGAGCTGACAATCTTTCCGTTTGGGATGGGAATTCCGGTCCTCTTGAATATTGACTTCGCTTGATGCTCATAGAGTTTCACTTTTCACCCATCCTTTCAAAAAATCAGTTATGCTGCCTACCGTGCGACAATTTCCTTTATCCCTGTCGCAATTTCTTCAAAGGTTGAACCTATGGGGAATACCCTGCTGACTCCAATCGATTCTAATTTTGGTATGTCCTTTTTGGGTATAACCCCCCCGATGACAACATGAATATCAGTCAAGTTTTTTTCTTTAATTTTCATCATTAACTCTTCTGCAACCTCAATATGAACACCTGAAAGGGTGCTCAACCCGATGACATCAACAGCCTCGGCAATTGCTGCGTTCAAAATGTGATCGACACTTTGTCTACGTCCCGTATAAATTACCTCCATGCCGGCATCACGTAAGGCAAGTGCCACCGTCTTTGCGCCCTTGTCATGCCCGTCCAAACCCGGCTTGGCAATCAAAATACGTATCATTTGCCTTCTCCTTTTGTAATGGTTCAGAAAACAACCGATTCCTTATATTCCCCAAATACTGTCCTCATTGCGTCGCAAATCTCGCCGATGGTCGCATATGAACGAACTGCATCCTGCACGTAAGGCATAAGATTATCTGTTCCCCTTGCTGCTTCTTTTAAACTTGCCAATGCCTGAGAAACTCTTTCGTTATCCCTATTGGCTTTTATTCGGGATAATTTCTCAAATTGATTTTTTGCCATACCAGTATCAATTGTTTGTAAGACAACATCCTCGTCCTGTTTCTTTTCATCAACAAATTTATTGACACCAACCACAACAATCTCTCCAGACTGTTTCTTCTTTTCAATCTCATAAGCACTCTTAGATATATCCGTCTGTATTTTCCCTGATTCAATACAAGCAAGAATTCCACCTTGCTTATCGATCTCATCGATCAGCTTTTCTATGCCCTTCTCCATCCGGTTGGTTAGGTTTTCAAGGAAATATGAACCCCCAAGGGGATCCGCAACCTTTGCGATTCCCGTTTCATAACCGAGGATCTGTTGGGTTCTTAAACTGATTAAGGCGGACTCTTCTGTCGGTATGGTGTATGCCTCGTCGTAGCTTAGTATACTGGCGGATTGGGCTCCGGAAAATACTATTCCCATCATGTCCACGGTGGCTCTGATAATGTTATTTAGAGGCTCCCTCATTGTGGCCTCCCTTGCAGAGGAACCGCAAAACAACCTGAGCATCATTGACTTGGGATTCTTCGCTTTGAATCGTTCTTTGGCAATCTTGGCCCATAGTCGCCTAGTAGCCCTGATCTTAGCTATTTCTTCAAAAAAATCCAATCCTACGATAAGATGAAATGCAATACGTGGTGCAAAGTCATCAATGTCAATTCCTCTCTTGATGACTTCATCAATATATGTAATTGCACTGGCGAGGCAGTAAGCAGCTTCCTGGAATGCGTTGGCTCCCGCTTCACGTACATGATAGCCAGAGAAATTGATCGTGTTGATTCTTGGTGCATTTTTCCTGCAATAATCAATAATATCAACAACAAGACGAAGCGATGGTTTTGGTGGATAAATGTATGTCCCCCGAGCCATAAACTCCTTCAGTATCTCATTTTGTATATTGCCACCCAATACAGGGAGTGGAACACCCTGTTTCTCAGCTACGGCCATGTACATGGCCAAAATGACGGCTGCAGTTGCATTGATTGTGAAGGAGGTTGTAATTTTATCTAACGGGATATCTTCAAACAGGACTTCCATATCCTGTAAGGTGTCAATTGCAACCCCAACACGGCCAACATCATTTTTAACCATTGGATTATCAGAATCATATCCCATTTGTGTAGGGAGATCGAATGCAACACTCAAGCCTGTTTGTCCCTGCTCTAATAGGTACTTAAATCGCTTATTGGACTCCTCAGCATCGGCAAAACCTGCATATTGTCTCATAGACCACAGATTTCCCCGATACATCGTAGGATATACACCCCTGGTAAAAGGATATTCTCCAGGGAACCCCAGATCTCGCATATAATCAGAATCTATGAGATCATCCGGAGTGTAAAGGGTATTCAAATCCAAGCCGGATGTTGTACAAGCTGGTGACGGTTCTTTTTTGAAATTGGCTTTTTCCCACCGCTTTTTTTCATCCTTTATACTTTCCACGATCTCTTTTCTCCTTATTTTGAAATTGGTTTCATTGACCCCGTTTCGTTAAATCGGTTATGAAATGAAAAAGCTTTCTTCAGCAGATGTGGCTCATGTCCCCCGGTTGTTTTTTCCGCTTCGTTATAATAGTCAATCAAAAATGGCCTATAATCAGGATGCGCGCATCGTTCAATAATCAAATTCGCACGTTCATGAGGCGCTAATCCTCTAAGATCGGCATACCCTTGCTCTGTCACAACGACGTCCACATTATGTTCCGTTACATCGACATGAGGTGCCATGGGAACAATACCGGATATTTTCCCCCCCATGGATGTTGATGGTAAAAGAAAAATGGATATTGATGCGTTGGCGGAGAATACCCCAACACCACCTACACCGGCGAGTAGCTTACTTCCCATAACATGGCTGGAATTGACATGGCCGTACAAGTCAACTTCAACGGCACCATTCAATCCAATCACTCCCAAGCGGTAAACCAGTTCAGGACTGTTCGTTATTTCGACGGGTCTTAAGATGATTTTGTCACGGTATCTCTCTATATTATTGAAGAACTTATCCCAGCCTTCCGAAGTAAAGAAACAGGCACAACCGCTTGCCACCTTTAGCTTACCGCTATCGACCAGATCCAATGCAGAGTCACCCAATACTGCTGTAAATATTTCAATATCTTCAAACTCAGATTGACCCAATTCTCGCAATACCGCATCAGCAATTCCACCCAAACCGGACTCCAGCGGCTGCAATTGTTTTCCAAGACGTCCCGATGCCACCTCTTTTCTGAAAAATTTCATCAGACTGCTGGCAATCGCACGGCTTGTCTCATCAATGTCTCTCTTGGAAGGCAATCCCTGGGGGATATGGGATTCCGTAATATATTCAATCTTATTGATATCAATCGAGATAGAATATCTTCCAATTCTATCTCCAGCTCGCTTCAAAGGGATAGGCGAAAGACCTGGAGGAGGCATCAACATATAAATATCGTGAAAACCTACCAAATCTAATGGCTGCGTATAATCAATTTCCACGATAATTTTTTCCGCAGATTGAGCCAGATAAGCAGCATCTGCGGGAGAGATAGACGGAACAATTCCTCCGTCTTCATCAATCGCTGTTGCGTTAATGATCGCAAGATCGAGTTTCCCAAATACTCCTCTTTGAACATTCTGTGCCAGCATTTCTGTACGGACATCGTTGCAAGCTACCTGTCGATTGTTTATCAATCCTCTGAGCGTTGTATCGGCGTGCGATCCCAATCTTCTTGATATTCCATTACAGGAGGCTAAAGCACCATCAATTTCCTTGCCTACAAGAGATGCGCTCCAAATTTGCACTTTGATGTTACTTTCATTTTTAATTCGCTCAACCAATGCCCCAACGGTTGCCTTGGGAGATCCACAAAAAGTTGCCCCATGGACGCCTATTGTCATCCCATTCCTAATTCCCAACACTGCTGTTTCCGGCGTTACCACTTTTTTAAGCAAATCCTTGTTTTTGATTCGTTGTTCTATTGAGTTATCCATTTGGGGTGCCTTCATTTTCTGAACAGTTTAGAAAAATCGGATACATTCCTGACAGATTCAAAATTCCAAACCAAATCTATGATTTGATCAATCCGCTTTTTGGAGAATTTTACTGCCATAAGATTTCGCGCCTTATCCTCTAATGTTTGATCATCAAGGGGGTTCCAAGGATCACCCAGAGGATGTTCCACATGGCATGTGAAAGACTGATCATTCTTGAGATGAATCAATATTTTCGCTTCGCTGTCGGTCAATATTGGATTCAAAGAAACCACAATTTTTCCCATGTACTGCTTGATTTTCTTTATTCTCAAACAATCATCCTGAAAAAGATGGTTTCCTGCCTGCCCGTCAAGTAATGCAATCGTTGCACAGTAATAAGCACTAAATTTTGCCTCTAGGCCCGTCTGCGGATTTTTCTTACACGCGGCGTCATAACAAAACCGAGAGACGTGACATTCAATTCTTTTCACGTCTTCAGGCTTAATTCGGTGTTCTTTCTTCAACTGAATGATTCCGTAGATAAGGGGATGAGTATATAGGCAGGAGGCATATGGTTTGAAGCTTATACCCATGATACTGAATTCATGTCCCAATCTTTTGAAACCTCGATCATAATTGAAATCCGAGGAGAACAGAGCACCCAACCCTTTTTCTCCATCCATGATGTTTTCAGGTGCCGTATATCCGCGTTTGGCTAACAAGACGGCCAATAAACCATCGGCTGCTGCTTTTCCCGGATGGAAAGACTTCATCATGGTCCCAAAGACCATTCTGATTCCGGACGACTGTGTCCCCGCAATACCCATTGCGCGGGCCATGTGAGTGGGGGACAAACCAGCCATCTTGCCGACACCTGCAGCAGCACCGAAACGACCCATCGTGGCTGTAGAATGCCAGCCTTTGTCATAATGGGATTCGCCCATTGCCATGCTGAGTCTTGTTTCTGCTTCGATTCCGATGACGAGAGATAGGAGAAACTGAATGCCGCTTACTTCCTTCCATTCGCCAAAAGCAAGCAATGCCGGAATAACTGGCGCACTGGGGTGCATAAGTGCCTGCAAGTGAGTGTCATCATAATCGAGAACGTGGGACATCGTCCCGTGAATTAGGGCTGCATTGTACACAGATGTTTTGGTCCTCGTGCCATAGACGCTTGCCTGCTCGTTTCCCCCCAGATTTTTGACCGTATCGATGAGTATCTTGATTGCCCGATCTTCCAATCCCCCGATGGCAACTCCCGACCAATCCAAGAGGCAGCGTTTGGCCTGATGGATGATTTCAGGCTTCATTTGTTCATATTTTGCGCTGCATAAAAAGTTTATTAAAGTTTCCATATAATTTCCCTTTACAGGGGAATATTCCCGTGTTTTCTCCATGAGCGGCCTGGTTCTTTTTTTGTTTGAAGCATGCAAAGGGCACTAATAATTCTTTTTCTTGTATCTTTTGGATGGATCACGGCATCAATAACAGCTCGTGAAGCAGAGTGATAAGGAGTAAGGTAGGTATCTTGATATTCTTTTACTTTCTCTGCAAATAACGCTGGCTTATTTTCCGTATTTTTTATTTCTTTCCCATACAAAATTCTCGCGGCTGCTTCCGCGCCTACCATCTGCATTTCGGCTGTCGGCCAAGCAAATACTTGATCAAAACCGATCTGATGGACTCCCATTGCCGGGATGGAACCTCCATACATTTTCCTGATGATACATGATATCTTTGGAACACTGGCTTCTGACCAAGCGTAAAGCATTTTGGCACCATGCCTTATAATGCCACCATGCTCCTGACTCGTTCCTGGTAAAAAACCGGGCACATCAACGAGGGTAACCAAGGGGATATTATAGGCGTCACACGTTCTGATGAAACGAGAGCTCTTATCAGATGCATTAATATCGATACATCCCCCAAACACCTTGGGTTGATTTGCCACAATCCCGACAACTTGCCCTCCCATTCTCCCAAATCCAATAATAATGTTCTTTGCATAATTTGGAGCCACTTCAAAAAAATCAGCATCATCAACAATGGCAGTGATGACCTTTTTCATGTCATATGACTTCCTCATGTCTGTGGGAACAAGCTCAATCAGCTGTGGAGCCTCTCTGTCGATAGGATCACTGTAGGGAAGCGACTGCGGTTTTTCCATATTGTTTTGAGGCAAGAATCCGAACAGTTTTTTTATCAAATCCAAGCATTCTTGGTCATTCTTTGCCGCAAGATGGACAACACCGGAGCGAGCGCTCTGTACCTTGGCTCCTCCCAAGTCTTCAAACGACACTTCCTCACCTGTAACCTCCTTAATAACGGCAGGTCCAGTGATGAAGACGTGTGCCGTCTTTTCAACCTGAAGCATGAAATCACACAAAGCTGCAGAATATGCAGATCCCCCTGTGCAATCACCCATAATAGCGGCAATTTGTGGTACGACGCCCGAATTCATGACATTCTGATAAAAGATCTGAGTGATCCCGTAGACATTGTCCATTCCTTCCTGAATTCGAGCGCCCCCCGAGTCGTTTAAGCATATCACCGGCACCATGGTTTCTCTCGCCATCTTCAATATATAATGAATTTTAGAACCATGAACTTTACCGGTGGACCCTCCAAGGACCGTAGCGTCTTCTGAATAGATGAAAACCTTTCGGCCGGCAATCGTCCCGTAGCCGGTCACAACGCCGTCACCGAGAAAGCGCTTCTTATCCATACCAAAGTCGTAACATTGATGTTCAGCGAGCATATTCAATTCGACGAAACTATTAGAATCAAGAATATATTCGACACGTCCCCTGGCAGTCATTTTTCCCATTTCTCGTTGCTGCTCAAGCTTATCTTCTCCGCCCCCTACCCGGGCTTTTTCTTCGAACCTTGATAACTTGACAAGTTCTTCCTGCATTGATTTTTCTGACATGATCCCTCCCCCTTATTGATGTTTCTTTCCCACAAACTGAATAAACTCTGTCAATACACCGTTCGTGCATTTGGGGTGAATGAATATGACGAGATTCTGATGGGCATTGGGATAGGGCTTTGGTGTCACAAATTGAACCCCTTGTCCCCTTAAGACTTCCACCTCTTTCTCAATATCATCCACCTCATAAGAGATATGATGAATACCCTCGCCTTTCTTGTCAATAAACTTACTCATCACCCCTTCAGGTGTAGTAGACTGCAGCAGCTCGATGTGAGTTCCTGTTAATGGTAGAAATGAAAATTCCAACTCTCCGAAAGATTCCACTTCCGTGCTTTTCAATGAGCATAATTTCTCATAGAAATCTTTTGCTTTTTCCAGATCCGCTACTGCAATCCCGACATGTGCAATTCCCTTAATCATATCTGTCTCCTTAAAATATTAGCGATTCCTTCGCAAAATCCCCTCCCTCCACTGCGGCTTGCCGCGGGAATGCCATACTGTGAAAAACCTGATCACGATGATCTACATCATCGGAGGCAAACTCAAATTTAGGCTACCCACATGAAACAACGAGGAGCTTTAAATCTTTTTTCGATCGCCTTGACGAAATCCAAAGATCCATACGATAATTTGCAGCAATGTTAGTATTAGAATAGAAACCACAAAGATCTTAGCGAAAGTGCTCCTGAAAAAGATTCCCAAACTCCCTTCCGAAATGGCTAAAGATAGGCGGAATGACATTTCAATTTTATCTCCCAAAACGACCCCTATGATGAGAGCTCCCAAATCAAATTCAAATTTGCGGAGTATATAGCCAATAGCCCCAAAGATCGCCATCGTCAAAAGATCAACAGAATGGAAATTAGCCCCATAGACGCCACAAATTGCGACCACGATAATAATTGGCATCAGATACAAATAAGGTATGCGAAGGATCTGGACAAAAATGCCAACGAGGGGAACGTTTAAGATCAAGAGCATTACGTTCGCGAGGTACATACTAGCAATCAACGCCCAAAAGACATCCGCGTGATCAATTATAAATCGTGGCCCGGGACTGATACCATGAATTAGAAGGGCAGATATGAAAAATGCTGTAGCGGGTATAGCGGGAATACCGAGTACAAATAAGGGAACCAAAGATGTTCCTGTTGTAGCATTGTTCGCTGATTCGGGTCCAGCGACCCCCTCAATCCTACCCGTACCAAATTCTTCGGGATGTTTTGAAATCTTTTTTTCTACAGTATAGGAAAGAAAGGTAGACACTATATGTGGGATTCCCGGAATAAATCCAGCTACAACCCCAATCGCAGATCCGCGGATTATGGGAAGCGCCGAATCCTTAATATCCTTCCAGCGGGGAATGAGTGTTTTAAATGTGGGATTAATCACTTTAACGTTTACTATATTTTCTGCGTTCATCATGATTTCGCTTATTCCAAACAGTCCAATCGCTATAGGAACAATCCCTATCCCCTCAGTAAATCCTGTATAGCCAAAAGTAAAACGCGTATAACCCGTGAATGGATCTAATCCAACGGTGGCAATCCACATGCCAAGGAGGATCATGGCCATGGTCTTAAGCTTAGAACCTCTGCTGACATATGACATTATTAGTAATGCTAGAATCAACATCGATGTTTCTTCTGCAGGCCCGATTTTCAACATAATACTGGCTAAAGGTGGAGCAAAGAGCATGAGGGCTACAACGCTTAGTGTACCACCGATAAAGGAACCCAAACCAGCGATCATAAGTGCAGGCCCTGCCCGCCCCTTGCGCGCCATTTGATATCCATCGAAACACGTTACGATCGATGCTACCTCTCCAGGAATATTGAGGAGGATAGAAGTGGTTGATCCTCCGTACATTGTCCCACAGAATGTGGCAGCGAGTAAGATTATGCTCGTGGCTGAGTCCAACTTGAAAGTTAAGGGTAACAAGAGGGCAAGGCCTCCCATAGGACCAATTCCAGGAAGAACGCCAACTACAGTTCCCCAGAAAACTCCAACAAAGCAAAAGAAAATTGTTTCCGGTGTAAGGACAAGTTGAAAACCTTCATAAAGGTATTGTATCACTTCCATAAAATTTAATATCACCTCACCCATCGTAATAAGTTCATAACCCATTCCCCTCGAGGTAATTGAAGCTCTAGGAGGGAACCAAATATCAGATACGCGCCAATTGCCAATATAACACTAAAGGCAATACACTTTTTATACCCCACGTTTGAAAAAATCCTGAGCAAAAAACACACGAGCAAAGCAACCAAAGGAATGAAACCAACTTTTTCAAAAAGAACCGCCAGTACGATGATGGAGGGAACAATATACCAGACTTTTCGATAACTTATTTCAACTCGGTTTGTAGTGTTCGTTTTGATAAAGTTTTGTATTCCCAAAACAATTGAAATCCCACAGAGAAGAACTCCTAATATTTTAGGGAAAAATCCGGGACCAACCTCCCCATACGCCGCGGGTGGCATAATCAGGGAGCATATAATGCTATATAACCCTAAGCAGAAAAGAAACCCTAAAATTATTAAATTGCCAGCTCTTTCATGCGATCCCCACATTGTTATTCTCTCCTTATTCACCGCGTGTTAATCAGGAACCCCCTTATCGTTAGGACCTACTACAATGTAACGCCTATAGCTTCGGATAGAGACGCTTCAGCTTGATCCGAGCGTCCGGTGTCGTAAATTGCCAGACAATTTTTCTCATGCTGTTAATTCGGTCTCTTTCCCATGCAGCCACTTGAGTCTGCATGGTCGTTATGCCAGGAATCCGTCGATCAAGGCACTGGCCTTTCAGAACGCTGAGGGCGTACCTTGATCGCGCTTAGATACGTTCATCAAGCATCTGCTTGATTTGTATTTCCCAATCCTTTCTGGTGCGATATTTAGTGACCGCCACATGACTTTTGCCGGCCAGTGGTTCCACCTCCATGAATATTTCCGCCACCCCGTTTCTGACGTATTCGTCATCGATGCGTGCCGGCTGTTCAGGTGTACACCTCCCCTTGGTCAGCGTTACTCGATATAATTTTACATTATACCACTTCTATTTTGGTGAGAGTCCAAGTTGCTGCGCTATGATAGTGTTCGCGATATATTGCGAACGAACCATCTCTTCAAACTCCTTCGAAGAAGAAATTACAGCTTCCTCCCCTTGTTTCTCAAAAAATTCTACAATTTTTGGGTTTTGAATTGCTTGCTGAACGGCT
>Ga0209212_1001905_pt1 | contig 31649 bp, 23 predicted proteins | sample RifGroC2_FD_183996 | JGI IMG/M metagenome (GOLD analysis project Ga0209212, IMG submission 183996) | Groundwater microbial communities from Rifle, Colorado, USA - Groundwater C2 (SPAdes) (version 2) | ecosystem: Environmental > Aquatic > Deep subsurface > Groundwater | place: Rifle, Colorado...
CGGGAATGTTCCGGCCGGCCCGGCCATTTTCATGAGCAACCACCAGAGCAACTTCGATATCCTGGCGCTGCTTTCAGCGATGCCGTGCCAGCTCCACTGGATTGCCAAGAAGGAACTGTTCGACATTCCGGTTTTCGGCCCATCAATGCGGCGTGGCGGTTACATCCCGCTCGATCGTGGCGATGGCCGTAAGGCCTTGCGGAGTGTGGATGAAGCGGCCGCCACGATCCGCAACGGCAAGAGCGTGGTGATGTTTCCCGAAGGGACTCGCTCCAGGGATCGCAATCTGCTCCCCTTCAAGCGGGGCGGCTTCATCCTGGCCCGCAAGGCCGGTGTTCCGGTGATTCCGGTCACTATCAACGGCAGCGGTAAAATAAACCCTCCCAACCGGATCCGCCTGTACAGCGGCGACATCCAGATGGTGCTGCACCCTGCCGTGATCATACCGGACGGCCTGAGCCGGAACGAGGCCGAGTCCTGGATGATGGAACAGGTCCGGAATACGATAGAATCTGCGTTGGAGCATTGAATGAACATTGGTTATCAGTACATAATTCTGATTATTGCCGGAATGGCGGGCATCATCTGGGGGCTGCCGGCCGCCCACCGTTTGAAGAGTCCCTACGATATCGGCGCCGCACTGGCGGCCCTGGCGGGAGTGGTCGTGACCACCCTCGGGGTGCTGCTGACATTTATCCCAAATTTTTTCAGGTGACCCGATGAACGATCAGCAAAAAAGCATACTGCTTAACGGAGCGGTAATAGTAGTCATCTGCCTGCTGATGTTCCTTGCGGGAACCTGGTGGCGCATGAGCAGTCAGTACAAGCTGGGAGAGGAAGCGCTTCGCAGGGGCGATTTTCCCGGAGCGGTGGCCGGATTCGAGTCGGCCATCCATATGTACATCCCTTTCCACCCCACGATAAATAAGGCTGCCGAACAACTGTGGCGGATTGCCGAACAGAACGAAAAGCTGGGTGATGTCAACCGGGCCCTGATTGCTTACCGTTCTCTGCGCAGTTCGTTTTATGCCGATCATTGGCTGGTTACCCCCGGTGAAGACTGGATTGCGCGTTGCGACAAGAAGATAGCGGCGCTGGTGCCGCAGCAGCGGGAAAGATAGATCATGGAAACTTTGGAATCAAACTCGGCGTTGCAGATAGTGGCCCTGGGCGGATTGGGCGAAATCGGCATGAACATGATGGCTTACATCTATGACGAGGACATCATCATCGTCGATTGCGGCCTGATGTTTCCCAGCCCGGAAATGCTCGGAATCGACTACGTGATACCCGATATCTCCTGGCTGCGTGAGAGAATCGCGAATATCCGCGCCATCTGCCTGACCCACGGTCACGAGGATCACATCGGCGCGCTTCCCTTCGTGCTGCAGGAATTGAACGTGCCGGTCTACGGCACGGCCCTGACGCTGGGGTTTGTCAACGAAAAGCTCAAGGAATACAAGCTTGACGGTTCGGTGGAGCTGGTGATCGTCAAGCCGCGCGACACTGTGCAGCTGGGCCGTTTCCGCGTGGAGTTCCTGCGGGTGGCCCACTCGGTGGTCGATGGTTGCGCGCTGGCCATCACCTCTCCGGAAGGGGTCGTGATCCATACCGGCGACTTCAAGATCGACCATACCCCGGTCGATGGCCAGCTGACCGACCTGGCCAGCCTGTCGCGCTACGGCGAGGCCGGTGTGCTGGCGCTGCTGTCCGATTCCACCAACGTGGAGCGCGAGGGCTACACCCTCTCCGAGAAATATGTCGGGGAAGCCTTTGCCGAAATATTTCCGCGCTGCAGCGGCCGTATCATCGTGGCCGCCTTCTCCAGCAGCATCCATCGCGTGCAGCAGGTGGCCGACAATGCCGCCCGCTGCGGCCGCAAGATCCTGCTGAACGGTCGCTCCATGGTTAAAAATGTGCAGATCGCCAGGGATCTGGGTTACCTGACGATTGCGGACGATATTCTGATGGACCTGAGGGAATTGCCGCATCTGCCGCCGGAACAGGTCTGCATCATCTCCACCGGCAGCCAGGGCGAGCCGATGAGCGCCCTGACCCGCATCGCCATGGACGATCACAAGCAGATCAAGCTGGAAAAGGGGGACACGGTGATCCTCTCCTCGCGCGTGATTCCCGGCAACGAGCGCACAATTTCCGAACTGATCAACCATCTCTATCGTCGCGGCGCCGAGGTCTTCCACGAAAAGGTGTCCGAGGTGCATGTCTCCGGCCACGCCAGCCAGGAAGAGCTCAAGCTGATGCTGAACACGGTGCAGCCCCGCTTTTTCATACCGATTCATGGCGAATACCGGCACCTGGTCAAGCATATCGAGCTGGCCCGCAAGGTCGGCATCCCCGAGGAACGCTGCATCCTGGCCACCAACGGCGAGGTGGTCTCGTTCTATGCCGATACGGCCGCTATTGTCGAGAAGATCGAATCGGGGCGGGTTTTTGTTGACGGCAAGGGGATCGGCGATGTGGGGCGGATGGTGCTGAAAGACCGCAAACACCTGTCCGAGGACGGCATGATCGTCGTGATCATCGGCATGAACCACTCCACCGGCGAAGTGATCTATGGTCCCGATATCGTTTCGCGCGGATTCGTGTTCGAGGATGAAAGCCAGGAATACCTTGAGGATGCCCGCAAGGCCGTCATCTTTGCGCTGGGTGAATTGAACGTGGAGACCCGCTGTGACGGTGAGGAGGTCAAGACCGTGGTCCACCAGACCTTGCGCCGTTTCTGCAAGAAAACCATCGAGCGCCGGCCGGTGATTCTGCCGGTGATCATGGAGATGTAACGATCTGTAGACCTACAATTTAATGAGCGGCAGCGATGCCGCTTTTTTTGTGATATGATGACAAGCCAGTGCAATAGTCTGCCGTGACCTACCGTGAGACCGAGGAGAAACAGACATGACCATCAGGGCTACAGTAATTGCCATCACCTCTGCAAATGCCATTCTCTTCCTTATTATCGCGATCGGTTTTATCTCCTTCAGTAATTACCAGGAAAACAAGCTCGAACATCTGATCATCAGTGATCTGAAATTCTCCCGGGATCTTGACCAGACCTACAGCATCGGCCTGCGTGCCGGTATCGCCCTGAGAAACCTGGTGATTGATCCTTCTGATAAAGTGGCTCTCAAAACATTTGAAGAATCGCGAAAAGAGTTCACCGCCAAGGCCAATGAAGCGCGCACGCTCAACAGCGGCAAGGCCGGGGCGCTGATGGGGGAAGCAGCGGAGCTGTGGGCCGAGGCCGACCCGCTCAAGACCAGGATAATCCAGCTGATCCAGGCTGGAAACCGTGACCAGGCCATGTCGGTGGTCGGCGAAGACACAGACATCTGGCGCGAGATCAAGCAGGTCATCGACGAAGCCCGCGAGGAGCAGGACAGGGAGCTGGCGGCCTCGATAGATGAGAGCAGGGAGATCATCCACAAGGGGCGGCTGGCTGTGGCTGGCTTCTTGCTGGTTGGAATTTTCGGCATGATCGGAACGGCGTTGATTGCATTCCGCCGTATCCTGCGCCCTCTGGAACGACTGGTTTCGGCGGTTGCCAGGGTCGGGACCGGGGATCTCAGTCACTCAATTCCGATCGACAGCAAGGATGAGCTCGGTCAACTGGCAGCTGAGTTCAACATCATGGTCGCCAAGCTCGGCAGCATGGTGGTGAAGCTGACACGCTCGTCGGCCGAGCTGCAATCGGCTTCCGAACAGATTGCCGCAACCGTCCGTCAGGTGGTGTCATCATCCGGAATCCAGGTTGCTGGCGTTAACGAGACCTCCGGTGCCGTGCTGGAAATCACCGGTTCGATCCAAAGTGTGGCCCAGAGTATCGAACACCTCTCCGGTTCGGCACACGAGAGTTCCACGTCGGCGCTTGAAATGGCTGCAAACATCGAGGAGGTTGCCCACAATGTCGATGGTCTGGACAGGTCCGTGGCGGAGGTGAGCAGTTCGATCATCGAGATGGCGGCTGCGGTGAATCAGATCAATGACAACGTCCAGCAACTTTCGGATATTGCGCTGTCAACGGCAAGTTCGATCGCGGAAATGGATAACTCGATCAAGGAGGTCGAGCGCAACGCCCTCGATACGGCCGGTATTTCCGATAATCTCCTGAATGACGCCGAATCCGGCAGGAGAACCGTCGAAGCCACCATCAAGGGTATCAACGAAATCCGCAAGGCATCGGGGCTGACCACTGAGGCGATCACATCGCTGGATGCGAAGGCCGATGATATCGGCAAGATCCTGCTGGTGATCGACGATGTGGCGGAACAGACCAATCTGCTGGCGCTCAACGCCTCAATCATCGCGGCCCAGGCCGGGGTGCACGGCAAGGGCTTTGCCGTGGTGGCAAACGAGATCAAGGAGCTTGCCAATCGAACCAAGCTGTCCACCAAGGAGATCGCCCAGGTGATCAAGACGGTCCAGAACGAGACCCACAGGGCCGCCAGCACCATAGAAATGGCGGAAAAAAGCATCACCAACGGTGAGCGGCTCTCAAGAGAGTCCGAAGGTGCGTTACAAAAAATTGTGGTTGGTATCCAGCTGTCCACCGACCGCATGAGTCACATTGCCAATGCCACCAGCGAACAGGCCCAGGGGAGCCAGATGATACGTCTGGCGATGGAGCGGGTTTCGGAGATGGTCAACCAGATCGCCCGGGCCACCAGCGAACAGGGCAAGGGAAACGAATTGATCATGGAGTCGGCGGAGAAGATGAAATCCCTGACCGGTGAGGTCAATCTTGCAACTAAAGAACAGGCTGATGTCAGCAGCTTCATAGCCAGAATCACGGAGCAGACCTCCAGCATGATCCGCGAGATTAAACAGGCCACGGACGAACAGAGCCGCAGCAGCAACCAGATAGTGCAGTCAATCGGTAAAATCCAGGATTCGGCCCGCTCAAACGCAAGTTCGACCAAGGTGCTCGACGATGTGATTACTAAGCTATCCTTGCAGGTCAAAGTCCTTCAGGAGGAGATGGCCAACTTCAGACTGTAATGTTATGTTGAAATGGCAGCAGGTTTTGAATGATCGACATTGCAAACGGTCTGATGGTAAACTTGTGCTATCATAATCAGAGGAAAAGGGCGCGATCATGGATCAGCACAATCATCAGCATGCGGAATCGCCGGAAATGCTTTCCCTGATGGGCTACAGCTTGGCCAGGGAAACCGGGCAATTTCAAAAAGGGATCGAGCTGTGCCTCAAGGCGATAGCAATGAATCCGCACAGCAGCGACAACTATCTGCACCTGGGGCGGATTTATCTGCTTGCGAAAAAGAAGGATCTGGCAATGAAGGCTTTCAGGAAGGGGCTCAGGGTTCGCAAGGATGCCAGGATCATCGACGAGTTGAGGTCGATGGGTATCCGCCAGTCTCCCCCTTTCGCCTCGTTGCCGCGTACTCATGTGATCAATCGGGTGACCGGCAAGATCATGAGAGTTTTGAAGCTTCGGTAAGGGCAATAGTACAATCCAGAAAAAGAAAGAGCGGGACAGGCGAAAATGCCGGTCCCGCTTTTTTGTTTGTATGGCATTTGATCGGGTGTTTTGCTATAACTCACAGATCATTTTGTACTAATTGGACTATCATGCCCCGAATTTTTGACGACATCTCGCAACAGCTTCTAACTGCACTTCGAGCCACCCTTGAGACGGCCAGTCATGCCGATTTCAGCGTCGGTTACTTCAACCTGAGAGGTTGGCAGGCGCTGGACGATCTAATAGAATCCTGGGACCCCGGTCAAGGGCAGCTTTGTCGGGTTCTGATCGGGATGCATCTCCATCCTTTCGAAGATGCACATTGATCTAAACCGCACATTCTGGCCTGTCAAAGACGAATCGGATTACGACCCCGACAGCTTCCGCTATAACTCTGCATTCGGAATGAAAGCAGACAACTGGTCTGAACTCTTACAAAACAAGCGGGTAGTAATTCTTGCCAAGGCCGGTGCCGGCAAGACAGCGGAGCTTCGTGAAGCCGCGCGTACGTTGCGTGGCGAAGGGAAGGCCGCTTTCTTTTTTCGTATCGAGGAATTAGCTGAATCAGATTTAAGCTATGCTTTTGAAGAAGGCAGCCTGGATGAAATGACGAACTGGCAACAAACGGATACCCCTGGTTGGTTCTTCCTGGACTCGGTTGACGAGGCCCGTTTGGTTGATGTTAAAGGATTTGAAAGAGCCCTGAAGCGATTTGCTTGTGCATTGGGTGATTCCTTGGATCGGGCACACATTTTCATCTCATCAAGAGGCAATGACTGGAAGGCAAATGCCGATTATGAACTGGTTGTGGAAAAACTCCCGTTCAAAAGAAGCGAAACCCAGATGCATGAACAGACTGCGGGTAAAGCAGCCAAAATTTTTCCAAGTGGCAGCAGGGCTGTTAAGCGTGAGACTGTTTCCGAAATTGAAGTCAAAATTGTCAGATTGGCCCCTTTGAATCATGACCAAATGCGCTTGTTTGTTTCAGAACAAGGCATTCCTGATGCTAATGCGTTTGTGGATGCCATCATTCGAGCAGCTATCGAGCCTTTTGCAGAAACCCCTCAAGACCTCCTTGATTTGATCGTATATTGGGAAAAGTTTCACCGATTCGGGTCTCACGCTGAAATGGTCGCCTTTAATATTAACAAAAAAATCTCGGAGTCAAAACCCGACCGGGACGAAAGATGCCCTTTGCCGTTAAATAAGGCCAGAACTGGTGCTCAGGCCATGGCCGCCGCAATGACCCTTACTCGCAAGAATGTAATTATCGTGCCAGATTTCCCGGTGGCTGCCCATCGTGCAGCGCAGGCAATTGACGCCACGGACATCTTGCCGGAGTGGGAACCAAAGGAAAGAAAAACATTATTGGGCAGGGCTCTATTTGAAGTTGCTACGTACGGCACGGTACGTATTTATGAACGCCGAACCAGAGAGTATCTGACGTCCCAATGGTTGTTACACCTTCTTGCAAGCGGGAAAAACAGGCGCTCAATCGATAACCTCATTTTCGCCAAACGTTATGGCGCGGGCCTTGTCATTCCTTCGATGAAACCTGTTGCTGCATGGCTTGCCATAAAAGATGACCGAATCTTGGAGCGGTTGGTCGAGGTTGCTCCGGAGGTGTTGATTGGTTATGGCGACCCAGCAAGTCTCCCAATCATAATTCGGAAGAAATTATTACGGAAATATACCGAGGTAATTTTCAAACAAAAAACAGACGATGAAACATTTGATCTTGATTCTCTCAAGCGCCTAGCGGATCCGGAGCTTGCCGACACCATAAATACACTGCTGGAACAGTACGGGGACCACGAGGAAATCAGAAAACTCTTGCTTCGCATGGTCTGGCAAGGTGAGCTTAAGGCCTGCGCCGATATCACCATGAGGTTTGCACTTGATTCGGCAATGGATCATTACACGAGGATCGGAGCCATAAGGGCGATACATGCCATCGGGAATGACATCCAGAAACAACTTATTGTTCAGGCAATTACCTCCAATCAAACCACGTGGGATACAAAGCTGTTGGCAGAAGTTATCGATGCGTTTTTCCCGGAATTCATTTCTCCTGATCTGCTGTTGGACATTCTGGAAAAAGTAGCGCCTCCACAACGTTTTTCAGTAAGTGACCTATCGTATGTCCTCGAAAAGATTTTTGAGAACACCTGCCCTCCGCAACTCTGCTTGCCGTTGTTGAAAAGATTGCTCGAATTGCTGGAGCGTGAACCTTACAAATACCCTCGTTTCTGTTGTATTTCAAAACAGTATAAATGGCTATTTCCCCATGCCGCTACACTTGTGAAACGGGCGATTTCTTCTGACCCTGCTGCTTGGCATGATGAGTCACTCCTTCGGACAGTTGAACTTGCCTGGCGTGTTCGTAACTACGATGTCGAAGTTAAAGATTTCGACAAGTTGTTTCAGGTTATTGTGATTTCTAACCCCGAACTCCGGCATCTATTCTTCTGGAGAGCTATTTCAAAAGAACGATCAGAGTTGAAGAATGAGGAGAAATACCGCTCTGTGTTTTGGAGCGCTTATATAAACACGTCATGGTTATTGAAGGAAGATGATGCCGATTACTTTGTTGAGCAAATTTCACAGTTGCCAGATATGGATGATCGTCTTTTTGCCCTTTTAGCAGCACTTCAACTTTGGAGGAATTCCGGCAAGAGCAGAAAAGAACTGAACCGTCTGAGGCGGTTGGTTAAGGGGGAGCCGGAACTGGGTAACGCCCTCCGGGAATTTCTAAGCCCCCCGCAAAAATCCGACGAGATGAAAAGACATGATCGGTCAATTCGGGATCTGAAAAAACGACAGGAAAAGCAGTTGAAGAAACAGGAAGAGCAAAGAATAACATGGATTGCCGGTCTTCAGCAGAATCCAACCCGCCTTCGACACATAGACAAATCAACGGTGGATAAGGTTTTTGGCGACCTTTACTGGCTCTCCAAGGAGATTTCAAAGCATTGTGACGACTCTAAATTTGGAAAAGGTGATTGGGCCGTTCTGATTACCGAATTTGGTCAGGAAGTTGCCGAGGCGGCACGTGACGGGTTGATGGCTTTTTGGAGACTCTTCCAGCCGAAACTTAAATCAGAGGAAAATACGAATTCTATCGCCAACGGATTTATTGTGGGGATGATGGGTCTTACAATCGAAACGAAGACACGGCCTGATTGGGCAAAGAAACTCTCTGTCTCGGAGGCCAAACTTGCAGCACGCTACATGTCCCTTGAGATGAATGGACTACCATTGTGGTCGCAGCAGTTGTTGGAAGCACACCCGGATGCATTCAATGAGATCATGCATAATGAACTGGTATGGGAATATGAAACACCTGCTGAAAATGCGGCGCCACATCATATGTTGCAGGTCTTGCGGTATGGGTCTGGAGAGTTGCGCCTGCAATTTCTCCCATTCATTTTGAATCTGCTCGAAAAACAAGAGCCAGCCCATGCTCAGACTCTTGAGGCAGCACTGACTTTAGCTCTGCAATGGTCTGAACTTGATAAACATGCTTTTGCAGAATTGGCGCAATCACGTTGCAACGCCGCCTCAGACGAAGGGCGATTCCTTACCTGGCTTGTCGCCTGGTTTTACGTAGACGCAGACAATGCCCTGATACGTCTTAAAGTGTGGCTTGAAGAGCCCAAAGGCGGTGCAGTAGCAGATCAACGCATGATCTCGTTCTGCAATGCACTATTTGATCACCGCAGCCCTAGATTCAGTAATATACATCGAGATTTTGAGCGACTTGAAGTGCTTTGTGAACTCGTTCCCTTGGTCTACGGTTGTGTGAGAATTGATGAAGATAATCGTTATGACGGCTGTTACACCCCCAATGCACGGGACGATGCCGAATCAGTACGCGGTTATCTGTTGGAGAAAGTCTACAACATACCGGGACCGGCGGCATACAATACACTGCTTAATTTTTCTCGCGTTCTGCCTCACGAGAGGTCACGCAAACGCATGTATGTGCTCGCTCGGAGGCGTGCCTCAGAGGATGCCGAGCTTGAACCGTGGCAGAGTGAGGATGTCATTACATTTTCAACGGAAGCGGAGAAGCGGCCTCGATCTGCTCGCGAGCTGATTGATCTGGCCTGTAGCCGGCTCGATGATATCAGGCTTAACCTTGAAGACGGCAGATACAGTCAGGCTCAACTGTTGCTGGATGCCGCTATTGAAGAGCCAAAAATTCGCAACTGGTTTGCAGACCAACTTTGTACTCTCAGTCATGGGAAGTACAGCGTTTCCTCTGAGGATGAATATGCCGATGCAACCCGACCCGACCTGAACATTCATGCCCCTGCCGTTGATTATCCGATTGTCATCGAATTGAAAAAAGCCGATAACTGGCCTGTTCCTAACCTTTCAGAGCGGCTTCACAACCAGCTTGTTGGGCAGTATATGCGGGATGCTCATTCTCAATTTGGAATCTACCTAATTGTCTGGCAGGGAAAATGGAAGCGCAAGACCGACGAGAAAGATATGTCTTTTGAGAAGTTGGTGAATTTGCTGCAAGCTCAGGCTGATACTATCGTTAGCAGTCGTTATGATATTGAAGAGATACGGGTTTTTGGAATTGATCTAACAAAGCGGAAGAGGATTAACGTGTAATGTACTGTATCATCAACTACGACAACAAATACCGCATGGGCCTGAACGGCGAGGAGGTGGACGCCGATGATTGATCTCACCCCTGAACAGGCCGCCCCGCGCATCGCCAGCATGCTGGCCGCCCATGAAAGCCGTACGTTGGAGTTTAAGCGCATGGGCGACAACAAGATCGTCCGCAAACTGCTGGAGGCGATCTGCGCCTTTGCCAACACCGAGGGCGGAGTGCTGGCGCTTGGCGTCGCAGATGAAAAACAGGGAAAAGGCGCTGTCCGGCTCTTCGGCATCCAGGAAAATCCCGAAGCACTGGATGAGCTGACACGCAAGGTGCGCACCCAGTATCACCCACCCATCGAAACCATCCGTTTCTTGCGCCTCCCCTGCACCTTGCGCGACTCTAGCGCCGGACAGGTGGTGCTGGTGCAGGTTTCTCAGAGTGACAAGGTGCATTCCATTGTGGACGACGGCACCTGGACCCGCTTGACCTCTGGCAACCGGGAGATGACGGCGGCGGAGATTGCCGAACTTTCCTACCGGCGCGGAGTTCGTAGCGCCGAGAGTGAACCAGTGCCGGTCTCCCTCGACCTGCTGGCAACCGATGCATGGCGGCGTTTTGTCGACGCACGCGGCCTGAAGAGCGGTGCCATTGCTGACCAGCTTTTCCGTATCGGTCTGGCGGAAAAATCAGGGGGTGACATGCTGCCACGTCGTGCTGCAGTTCTGCTGTTTGCCGATGAACCGGGCAGTTTGCTTGCCGCCCAGGGCTCGCGCGCTGACATCAGACTCATGTTGTATGATGGCAATGTGATGCAAGCCGGCGCTACGCCCAACCTGCGCAAGCCTCCCAAAACCATACGCGGGCCGCTGATCGATCAGATCGACGAGGCGGTGCGCCTGGTACTGGAAGAGCTGGCCCGGGGCCTGACCCTTTCTCGCAGCGGCTTCAAGGCACGGCATGCCTATCCCGAACGTGTCGTAAAAGAAGCTATCGTCAATGCAGTGATTCACCGCGACTACCGGCTTAACAGGGACATTTTCATCCGTATTTTCGACAACCGGATCGAAGTCGAGAGCCCTGGCGCATTTCCTGGCTCAATCAATGAAAACAATATTGCCAAAGCAGGTTCAAAAGCCCGTAATCCGCTGATAGCCGGTAATCTGCGCGAATTCCCGGTGCCACCCAACATCGATGCCGGCGAGGGGGTGCGTATGATGTTTGCTGAGATGTCCGCGGCGCGGCTCTATCCGCCACGTTACCGGCAAAATCTGGAAGCCGCCGTGGAGAGCGTCACCGTTACCCTGCTCAATCATGAACGGCCGAGTGTGTGGGACGAAGTCGGGAATTGGCTTGATCTACACGGTTCGATAGCCAATGCAGATTTGTGCCGCATTGCCAATGTGGATACATTGAAGGCATCGCGCATGCTCAGGGATTGGGTCGATGAGGGAGTGCTGGTGCCGATGGCCGGTCGTGGCAAACGCAACATGGTTTATGTCAAACCTCAACATGTCGAAGAGGATTTCGATTTATTATCCGGTGAGCTTGATAATAACGTGGATAAATAATAAATACCTTGTGTAATCAATGCTTTGAATTTACCGTTATTATCTGTTTTGAAAATATAAGGTATAGAACTTTTGTTATGCCTGGACCATGATTAAAACATTCGGCCAGAAATCAACCGTCGCGTGAAGATTCTCAATTGTAACTTTATTATTTATCACGCAAGATAATAAACTTCCACAACAGAAATAATGCTTAATAATCAGCGTGTTACTAGATCGGTTATTATCATAATAGTCTAGAGGGTGGTACATGGGTGAAATAGCCGGGTCGAGTAGAGTTTGGATGTACCCTCCCGTTAACCTCGATTGAAGATATTTGCGGACCAGCCAGCCTACGGCCAAGGCGGGTTTATTATTTATCACCCAAGATAACAACCTCGGCAAATCTAAATATATCAAAGCAATCAATATGATAGAAGACTGTTCATTATCTTTTTGGTCTCTGGAGGACGGTGAGCAAGGTGTCGGAAACGCGTTCTTGCTTGATCGACCTCTGACCGCTTTTTTCTCATCCCGCCAATGTCCGGGAGCGGTAATCCTTGCGGCGATGGCCTGGGCGGTTGAGCATGCACACAGCAAAAGCCCGGTCATCAGCGGGTTTCATTCACCGCTCGAACAGTCGGTGCTGGAGGTGTTGTTCACGGCTGGTGCGCCTTGCGTGATCGTTATAACCCGGAAACTGGAACAGGCTCATCTTCCGCCTACCTGGTTATTGGCTGCACAGAATGGGAAGGCGGCCATTGTCAGCATGAAGGATACAACACGGCGTCTGACCACAGAATTGGCTGCTCGACGCAACGACTGGGTTGCGGAACATGCTGCCCGGATTGTGGTTGCGCATGCATCTGCTGGTGGGAGTCTACTGCGGCAGGCTATGCAGTGGGAGAACAAAGGACGAACTGTCGATTATCTTTTGAAATGAAAATCAAAATTAAAAAACGGGACAGGCAATAATGCCGGTCCCGCTTTCGTTCTAAGGAGTATGGCTAAAATCTATGACAGCACAATCCTGGCAAATCTGCGTTTGCCGATCTGGACGATGTATTCGCCGGCAGCGGTCAGCTCCAGGTTGGTGTCGCTGACCTTTTCGCCGTTCAGCTTGACCCCGCCGCCGTCAATCGCACGGCGTCCTTCGCCGTTGGATTTGGTCAGGCCGGCTTCGGTCATGGCCTTGGCCAGCAGTACGCTGCCATCGGTCAACGAATAAGCAACTTGAGGCATCTCATCAGGAATCTCGTTGTCCTTGAAACGTTTGACGAAATTCTCCTCGGCAGCCTCTCCGGCGCCGGAGCCGTGGAAGCGGGAAACGATCTCTCGCCCCAGCGCTTTCTTGGTGGCCATCGGATGCAGCGACCTGTCTTTCAGGCCGGCCTTGATCTGGTCCAGTTCGGCCAGCGGCATGTCGGACAGCAGTTCGTAGTAGCGGATCATCAGGTCATCGGAGATCGACATGATCTTGCCGAAGATCTCATCGCCCGGCTCGTTGATGCCGATGTAGTTGCCCAGAGACTTGGACATCTTGTTGACGCCGTCCAGCCCCTCCAAAAGCGGCATGGTCAGCACGCACTGGGGCGACTGGCCCCATTCGCGCTGCAGTTCGCGGCCCATCAGCAGGTTGAACTTCTGGTCGGTGCCACCCAGCTCCACATCCGAATTGAGCGCCACCGAGTCATAGCCCTGGATCAGCGGGTAGAGGAACTCGTGGATCGCGATCGGCTGCTGCGAGTTGTAGCGCTTGTGGAAATCGTCCCGCTCCAGCATGCGGGCCACGGTGTACTTGGAAGCCAGGGCGATCATGCCGCCACAGCCCAGTTCGTTCAACCAGTCGGAGTTGAAGACCACCTTGGTCTTCTCCGGATCCAGTATCTTGAAGACCTGTTCCTTGTAGGTTTCGGCATTTCTGAGAACATCCTCGCGGGTTAGCACCTTGCGGGTTTCGGATTTGCCGGTCGGGTCGCCGATCATTCCGGTAAAGTCGCCGATCAGGAAGTTGATCTCGTGCCCCAGCTGCTGGAACTGGCGCAGTTTGTGGATCAGTACGGTATGTCCCAGGTGCAGGTCGGGAGCGGTGGGGTCGAAGCCGGCCTTGATCTTGAGCGGCACGCCGCTTTTGAGCGACTTCTCCAGCTTCTCTTCCAGTTCCTTTTCAACCAGAATCTCGACTGCGCCGCGTTTGATGACGGCCATCTGTTCGGCTACTGACATTTAACAACTCCTCAAAACATGTTAGCCACAGAGATCACAGAGAACTCAGAGAATTAAAATCTAAAACCAGTAAATAACATAATAATACAGTTAGCTTCTTGGCAATAAACTCTGTGCTCTCTGTGTCCTCTGTGGCAAAGCTTTTTAACAACTTATATTTATACGTTCGATACTTAGCGCTTTGCCGCTTTGTTCATCCACACCGATCACGACACCATTCAGGCGGATATCCTTCTTGGCCACCTCGAACTTGGTCGGCAGCTGGGTCAGGAAGCGGTTGATGGTTTCTTCCTTGCCCATGCCGATCACCGAGTCGAATGCTCCGGTCATGCCGGCATCGGTCATGAAGGCCGTTCCCTGTGTCAGGATGCATTCATCGGCAGTCTGGACGTGGGTATGGGTGCCGACCACGGCGCTGACCCTCCCGTCCAGATACCACCCCAGCGCCGCCTTTTCCGACGTGGCCTCGGCGTGAAAATCAACAAAAATGATGGATGTTTCCTGCTTTAGCCGCTCAATTTCACGGTCGGCGACCCTGAAGGGGCATTCGAGGTTTTTCATGTAGACCCGCCCCTCCAGGTTCAGCACTCCGACCTTGATCCCGCCCGGTGTGGTCAGAACAGCGCTGCCGTTGCCCAGGGCGCCGGCGGGATAGTTGGCCGGACGGATGATGCGCGGGTCGGCCATTATCAACGGGACCTGCTCTTTCTTGTCCCAGATGTGGTTGCCGCTGGTCAGCAGGTGAACACCCTGCTTGAACAGGTCTTTGGCGGTCTCTTCGGTCAGGCCGAAGCCGCCGGCGGCGTTTTCACCGTTGGCGATTACCAGATCGACATTGTGGCGGTCCACCAGGCGGTGCAGTTCGCGCGAGAGCGCCTGGCGTCCGGGCTTGCCGATGATGTCGCCGATGAAAAGCAGTTTAACGGGCATATTCAACTGAGCGGGTTTCGCGGATCACGTTAACCTTGATCTGCCCCGGATAGGTCATTTCAGCCTCGATCTTTTTGGCGATGTCGCGGGCCATGACCACCGACTGGTCGTCGGATACCTGGTCGCTGGATACCATGACGCGGATTTCGCGGCCGGCCTGGATCGCGAAAGAAGACTGGACGCCGTTGAACGATGTGGCAATCCGCTCCAGATCTCCCAGGCGCTTGACATAGGTTTCCATCATTTCGCGCCGTGCTCCCGGGCGTGCTCCGGAGAGCGCGTCGGCGGCCTGTACCAGGATCGCCAGTACCGAGTTGGGCTTCTCGTCTTCGTGGTGAGCCATGATCGCGTGTACGATCTTGGGGGTTTCACCGTATTTGCGGGCCAGTTCGGCGCCGATCACGGCATGGGAACCCTCGACCTCGTGGTCAACCGCCTTGCCCAGGTCGTGCAGCAGTCCGGCGCGCTTGGCCTGTTTCACGTTGATGCCGAGTTCCGCGGCCATTATGCCGCACAGGAAAGCTACTTCCAGCGAGTGCAGGTAGACGTTCTGGGTGTAGGATGTGCGGTATTTGAGACGTCCGATCAGCTTGAGAACCTCCGGGTGAATGCCATGCACACCCAGGTCGAAGGCGGCCTGCTCGCCGGCTTCCTTGATGGAGAGTTCAACCTCTTCGGTCGATTTGGCGACAACTTCCTCGATGCGGCCGGGGTGGATGCGTCCGTCGGCCAACAGCTTCTCCAGGGAGAGGCGGGCAACCTCGCGGCGGACAGGATTGAATCCCGAAAGTATTACCGCCTCAGGGGTGTCGTCGATGATCAGGTCGATGCCGGTTGCGGCTTCCAGGGCACGGATGTTGCGCCCTTCGCGGCCGATAATGCGTCCCTTCATCTCGTCGGACGGCAGCGGAACCACCGATACGGTTCGCTCGGCCACGTATTCGCCGGCATAGCGTTGTATCGCCAGCGCCATGATCTCCTTGGCCTTCTTGTCGGCGGTTTCGCGGGCTTCCTCTTCGATGGTTCGGATCAGTTTGGCCACGTCGTGCTTGGCCTCGTTCTCCATCGCATTCATCAGTTCCTTTTTGGCTTCTCCGGCCGTCATGCCCGAAATCTGCTCGAGTTTTTCGTTCTGTACGTCTGCCGCCTTCTTCAATTCCTCGTCGCGTGAATTAAGCAGCTGTTCCTTCTGTGCAAGAGTCTGTTCCTTCTTGAGAAAATCCATCTCCTTCTGGTCAATCAGGGTCATCTTCTTGTCGAGATTTTCTTCCTTCTGCGCCAGTCGTTTTTCAAGAACCTGTAGGTCCTTGTTCTTCTCGCGGGTAGTGCGTTCATGTTCTTCCTTGGCCTGAATGGCCGCATCCTTGGCCTTGAGCTGGGCTTCCTTGGTGATGTTTTCAGCTTCTCGGCGAGCGTCTTCGATGACCTTGTTGGCCAGTTCCTCGGCCTGCTTGAAGATTATGCCGGAATCCTTCTTGTTCAGCTTGCTTCCGGCAAAATACGCTCCAGCGGCGACGGCCAGTGTAACTACAACGGCAATGATTACTTCCATATCAATAACCTCCTTTATGTAAATCCGAACCGCGAACGCGGCCTCGGTTACTTCTCCGTGCGGATGACCCGTCTGTCGCTGACGACGATCTCCATGGGGATGTCATGCTGTTCGCCCGGTATTAAATCCGCCAGCAGCTGAAAGTCGTGGCAGAGCCCCACCAGGTGAGCCTTCAGGCCGGGGTGCCGCAAAAAACGGTCGTAAAAGCCCTTGCCGTAGCCGATGCGGTGTCCGGAAAGGTCAAAGGCAACGCCCGGTACAACAATCAGGTCGGCTTCGTCAGCCTGGTGGTCGATTCCGACCGCGCACGGTTCCAGTATGCCAAAGGCGCCCTGCTGAAGGGAATGCAGCCCCTCCACCAGACGGAACACCATGTGCTCACCGCAAACCGCCGGATACAGCACCCGCTTGCCGACTTTGAACGCATGCACCAGTATCTCCGCGGTATCGGTTTCATTCCGGACCGGGGCGTACAGCGCAATGCATTCGGACTGGTGATATTCGCTCAGCGCAAGCAGGTTCTGCTGCGCCGCATGACTTGACGCCAGCCATGCATCATGGCCAAGTGCCCGTCGCTGTGCCAGAAGTTGCGAACGGAGTGAGCGCTTGGGCATGGTTATCTCGCAAGTGTAGTAATGGATTGGTCCCGGTGTTATGCCGGGAAGGTCGACCAGGGAGGATGAAAGGAAATGGGAAAAGGCTCGCGAGTGCCGTACGGGAAAATGTGGTTCTCCAATGAAGATCTCGGAGCGATTTCTTCCTTTCAACGAGGATATATTCTGCGAGTTTCTGATATCAGCAATCAGAAGCGATTTGACTGCTCGCTGCTGAAGAGTCCGATTTGCGGCGCTGCTGTTGCGAATATATGATCAAGTCTCCCTGAGAGACCATTAAAATCAAGCTGTTTCCAGTTTGCCGATAATATCGAGCATTCTGCTCTCAAGCGCGGCATCACGTTCATGTTTTGAATTCAGTTCAAGAAGCTCTTCGGCTGTGTTCAGCAGGGCCAGGGTCAGCACCAGTTGGGCGTCGCCATTTTTCAGGGCACTGCCGATGGTCAGCAGCCTGTCGTTGACAAACTTCTCGACAGCCGCGACCTTCTCGGCCGGAGCAGAACTCCTGACTGAAATCTCGCGTCCCAGTACTGTCACCGCATGTGTCTTTTTCATACGATGACCATGCGCGTCGCCTAGATACCGTCCAGTTTGCCGAGCAGGGCGTCAACGCGGGATTTGATCCCTTCCCTGTCGGATGAAAGGCGTTGCAGTTCTTCGTTCAAGAGGGCATTTTCCTCTTTGAGGGCGGTATATTTTTCTACCAGCTCGCCGATTTTCTTTTCGAGCACTTCAATCAGTTCCTGATTCATGGGTTCAATTTCCTTTCGAGGGGCTGAACTATACGACGGAGGCGTTGCGAAGTCAAGTCCCAATTGATTGATTTCGTGAGGTTCCCTGCCTGTTCGACCCCTTTTGGAGGCGGATATTTCAGGCCTGGAAGAGGGCATCCGTGAACTCCCCGGGGTCGAAATCGCGCAGATCGTCGATCGACTCGCCTACACCAATGTAACGGACCGGCAGCGCAAATTCGTGGCTGACCGCCACCACGATGCCGCCTTTGGCGGTACCGTCCAGTTTGGTCAGCGCCAGTCCGGTCACTCCGGCGGCCTCCTTGAAAAGCCGGGCCTGGGATACCGCGTTCTGTCCGGTGGCGGCGTCAAGCACCAGCAGCGTCTCATGCGGCGCTCCGGGAATCTCGCGACTGATCACGCGGCGGATCTTTTTCATCTCCTCCATCAGGTTGACCTTGGTATGCAGGCGTCCGGCGGTATCAATGATCAGGATGTCAACGCCCCGGGCAACCGCCGCCTTGCAGGCGTCGAATACAACCGCGGAAGGGTCGGCTCCCTCCTTGTGGCGAATCACGTCCACTCCGGAGCGCTCGCCCCAGGCGACCAGCTGTTCGGCGGCCGCGGCGCGGAATGTGTCAGCCGCTGCCAGCAGCACTTTTTTGCCGTCGGCGGTGAAACGCGAAGCCAGTTTGCCGATCGTGGTGGTCTTGCCGACTCCGTTCACGCCGATCACCAGCAATACGAAGAGTTTCTGGCTGCCGATGTCGAGTGGCAGATGGTGGGCGGTCAGGCGTGCCAGGATCTCTTCCTTGAGCGCCCCCCGCAGCGCCCCGCCATCTTTGAGCTCGTTGCGCCCGAGTCGCTGCTCCAGCGTGCGGATCAATTCCACGGTGGTCTTGACGCCGATATCGGAGGTGATCAGGATCTCCTCCAGCTCTTCCAGGGTATCGGCGTCGATCTCCTTTTTACCCAGCACCAGCGCGTCAATGCGCCCGACCAACCCGTCCTTGGTCTTCTTCAGCCCGGATTTCAGACGCTCGAAAAAGCTCGGTTTTTCAACCACGGCCGGAGTGGCAGTGACTGCCAGAGCCGGTGTCGGTTCCTCCTGCTCCGGAGCGTGTGTCGTGACTACCACATCGAGCGGCGCGGCTATCTCTTCGGCCGAATCGGCGCCGGTGATCTTGTCCATCAGGCCGCGAAAAAAGCCCTTTTTCTCTTTCTGTTCCATCAAATCTCCTTTTTAAGTTCGGTGATGGCCAGGCGAAAATGGTACAGGGCCTGTGCGATGGGACCGCTGCGCCCGACCCTCATTACCAGCGAATAATCCTTGTCGATGCTGCCGATGATCAGGTGCCCCTCGCTGGCGGTCACAACCACATCTTCAATGGCTCCGACATTGGCGATACTCTGCATCTCCATCAGGCGTGACAGGATGATGCCCTTATGGGCGGCAATGAAGCGCATGTCATAGGGTTCGCAGTGACAGTGTTCCATGACCGCTTCCCCTTCCCAATCCACCAGGATCGCGCCGATTGCTTGCGGAACCTGATCCACCAGATCTTTCAGGATTATTTCAAATGACATTTAACCTCCACCCGGTTAGAAAATCGATTGATAGCGGCCTTGCAGCAAGTTCCGCTGCCGGTCAGCGCAAATCTCAGTGCAGCCTGACCGACACCATCCTGGATGCCCCCGGCTCCTCCATGGTGATGCCGTAGAGCGTGTCCGCCACCTGCATAGTGGCCTTGTTGTGGGTAATGATGATGAACTGCGAGATGGCGCTCATCTCCCGTACCATCTCGTTGAAGCGTCCGATATTGGCGTCGTCCAGCGGCGCATCGACCTCATCCAGCAGGCAGAAAGGGGTTGGCTTGATCAGGAAGATCGAGAAGATCAAAGCCACCGCGGTCAGAGCCTTTTCGCCGCCGGAGAGCAGGGTTACGTTCTGCAGCTTCTTGCCGGGGGGCTGAACGATGATATCGATGCCGGTTTCCAGCAGGTCGTCTTCGTTGGTCAGGCGCAGTTCGGCCCGTCCGCCGCAGAACAGCCGCGGGAAGACCTCCTGGAACTTGGCATTGATCAGGTTGTAGGTTTCCAGGAAACGCTGGCGGGTCGTGCGGTTGATGCGCTGGATGGCCTGTTGCAGCCCGCGCAGCGACTCTTCCAGGTCGTCCTTCTGGCCGTTGAGGAAGTTGAAGCGCTCCTCCATCCCGGCGCACTCTTCGATCGCCATCAGGTTGACTTCACCCATCTCGTCCAGCAGGCGCTGCAGTTCTCCCTGGCGCAAGCGGCGGGCGTCCTGGTCGAATTCCGTCGCTTCCAGCCGTGCCAGCGCCTCGGTCATGTCGATGCGGCTTTTTTCCTGCAGTGTCCGTTCCAGATGCTCGGCCTGCATGTTCAGGGTCGAAAAGCGCAGGTTCAGGTCGGCCTGGGACTGGCGGACGGAGTCGCTTTCTTCACGGGCCTTCTTTAGCAGCGCTTCGTTCTCGCTCAGTCCGGTGCCGGCCGCTTCGAAGGCTTCCCGGGCCACGTTCAGGCGCTCTTCGGTCTTAACCTGCAGCCGCAAAAGCTCCTCCAGCCGTTCCGAAGCGGAGGCGATTGAAGCCTGCAACTGGAGCCGGGCGGCAGCGCCGGATTCGATCTCCTGGCGATCGCCGGCCATGCGCCGGGCCAGTTCCGAGGTCTGGCGCTCGAGGTCGGTCAGCCCACGCAGGTGCGCCTCGTGTTGTTCCTTGAGCGTGGCGGTCTGCACCCGGATGGCTGTGACCTTCTCGCGGGTGGCGGCCAGTGTGGCACGCTGCAGGTCCAGCGACTCTTTCAGGCGGTTAGTTTCCTGTTCCAGATCTTTGGAAATGCTGCCGGTTTGTCCGATCTGCTCCCGGGCCAGTTTCAGCTCGTCCTCCAGCGTTTGGCGCTCCTCGTCGAGATTGGCGGTCTCAAGACTCTGCAGCTCCAGCCGCTCCTCGATGCGGGCCGACTCGTCCGTGGCCTGCTGGCGGTCCTTGCGCAGGCCGGTCAGCTTCAGCTCGCACTGGTGCAGATGTGTTCCGCCGGACTTCAAACCCTCGGCCACTTCCTGGCTCTGGCTGCGCAGATCTTCGCGCTGTTTGCCAAGGGAAGCGGTTTCCTTCTCCAGCATTGCCACCTGTTGCTCAAGCTCCCGGATCTCGCGTTTCTTGTGGATCAGGCCCTTGTTGACCTGGTCGCCCGAACCGCCGCTGACGATTCCGCCCGCTGTGACCATGTCGCCATTGCGGGTGACAAAAGTCAGTTCGGGATGGCTGCGGGCCAGCCCGATAGCGGTGTTGATGTCGTCAACCAGCATCACGCTGGCCAGCATGTTGCGGATCAGCCCGGCATAGCGGCCACTGCTCTGCAACTGTCCCGCCAGTGGCGTGCTTCCGGGCACGTTGGTTATGGCCGGCAGCTCGTACTCCAGCGGCAGCGCGATACCGGCCCGTCCGCCATTGTTTCCCTTCAGGAACTGCAAGGCCTGGATCGCGTCGCTGTCATTTTCGCAGAGCAGGCACTGCAGCCGCTCCGCCAGCGCGGTCTCTACCGCTGCCTCCAGTTCTGCAGGGGCCTGTACTGTATCCGCCAGCACACCGCTGAAGCCGGATCGCAGGCGTGCGTCCTTCATCAGTGTGCGCACGCCCTGGCCGAAACCGGCAAACTGTGCCTCCAGTTCCCGCAGAGAGTGCAGGCGAGATGAGGAGCGGTTCAGTTGATCCCGGCGTGACTGCCAGTTCTTTTCTACATCCGGCAGTCGTTTTTTAAGGTCTTCCTCGTGGCCGCGCAGCACGGAGAGTTCGGCCTGCAGAGTTTCCAACTCCAGTTGTCCGGCAGAGATTTCCCTCTCCAAGGCAGAACTCCTCTGGCGAAGCTGTTCGCGTCGTTCGGCCAGTTGCGCATTCTCCCGCTTTTGGCGCCCGATCCGCTCATCCAGTCCGGAGAGCCTTTTTTGGGCGTTTTCCAGGCGGCTCTTGAACTGGGCCGCTTCGGCTAGCGCGGTGAACAGCTCCTTGCGCCGCGTCTCCAGGTTCCGGTTCAGTTCTTCCTCGAGCTGTTGCTGCTCGAGCAGTTGCGCTTCGGCCTGCTCCAACCCCGCCTGGGTTCCGCTTACGTCCAGGCTGCCGGTGTCGCGCCGCAGCTCCAGTGCAGCCTTTTGGTCGGCGCACTCCTTGAGGCGCTTCTCCAGTTCGCCGGTTTCGGCTTCCAACCGCGCCAGTCGTCCATCCAGCCCGGCCAGTTCCTTGCGCTGGAACTCGAGACCATTTTCGGTGGTGCCGAACTCGCTCCTGACCCGGAAGACCTCCTCCTGGGACTGGGCCAAGGCCTTTTCCGCCTCCAGCAGCGCCACCCGGGCCTCTTCGGCACGTGATTCTCCCAGCGATGAAGCGGCGAAAACATCGCGGATGCGTTCGTTCAACAGCGCCATTTCCCGTTCCGCCTGGCTGCGGGCGTTCTGGGTCTCCAGGTATTCGCGGGCGGTGAAGAGCAGCTCTATTTCCCGCAGTTCGTCGCGGTATTCCCGGAACTTCTCGGCCTTTTTGGCCTGGCGCTGCAGCGAGCCCAGCTGGCGGCGGATCTCTCCCAGCACGTCGGCCAGCCGGGCCAGGTTCTGGCGGGTGCCTTCGATTTTTTTAAGTGCCAGCTGCTTGCGGGACTTGAATTTGGTGACCCCGGCCGCCTCTTCGATCAGGAAACGGCGCTCTTCCGGGCGGGAATGCAGGATCATGCCGATCTTGCCCTGCTCGATGATCGAATAGGCGCGGGTGCCGACTCCGGTATCCATGAACAGTTCGGTGATGTCCATCAGGCGGCAGGGAATCTTGTTGATCAGGTAGTCGCTGTCGCCGTCGCGGTACAGGCGGCGGGTGAGCTGGATCTCGGAATAATCCAGATACTTGGCCGGCGCGCGGCCGTCCTCGGTGGAAAACACCAGCGACACCTCGGCCAGGCCCAACGGCTTGCGGGTTTCGCTGCCAGCGAAGATCACGTCCTCCATGGCCTTGCCGCGCAGGTTCTTGGCGGACTGCTCCCCCATGCACCAGCGGATGGCATCGACGATATTGGACTTGCCGCAGCCGTTCGGGCCGACCACGCCGGTCACCTCCTGCTGGAAGTCCAGCACGACCTTGTCGGCGAAGGATTTGAAGCCGGATATTTCGAGGCGTTTGATTTTCATGGAATTGCATACTTTAACAGAGCGGGCGAAGTGATGTCCAGTGTGATGTTCTCCCGATTTCAAATCAAAATGCCCTCCGAGTGGGCTTGTTCCCGGTTTTTCAACAGTCACTCCTGGTGTGCGCTGTTTGCATTGATCAAGACAATCCTGATCCGGCTTTTGATCCGTAACCGGACCGCTCTACTGCCAAGACCGAATTTCCCGATTTATTGCATATTTCCTGCACATTTGCCTGATAAGCTCCGAACAGAGGTAAATCATACGGATGATGCATCAGGCAAAAAGGAGCGAGAGATGATTGTACACGGAATGAAAAGGGTTGGAGCGGTCTGCCTGCTGGCGATATTGGTTCCGGGGATGACACTGGCCAGCACCGATTTCCGGCGACCGCCGGGTGAACGCAGAAGGCCGCCGCAGGCAGCATTCGACATCTGCAAGGACAAAAGCGAGGGAGAGGCGGTCGAACTCAGCACACCCAACGGCACGATCAAGGCCACCTGCAAGTCGATTGAGGGGCAGCTGGTCGCGGTTCCGGAAGGTGCTCCACCACCACCTCAGAAGGAGAGTAGCACGGGGCAGTAAGGGAGATGTACAAAGCTGGGGGTGAGGGGAGCTTCGGGTATTTGCAAGCGGAGTATTTCGAAAATCAGGACGGCTCCGCTTGCGGCGCAGTGGCGAAAGCAGCTTCCTACGGAATCGGCGCAACCGCCGATGATTGATCCGGATGGACCTGCTTTCCCAGTTTTACCGCACTGAGCATATCCCTGACTTCCGGTGGCATCTGTTTGCCGTCCTTCATCATGGCGCGCATCTGATCTGCCAGATAGGAGTTATTGATCAGGATATCAAACACCGCCAGCATGAATTTTTGCTTCCAGGGGGTGAGTGAGTCCAGATTGCGGAATTTGTGCATGTAAAACTTCTGTGCGGCCTTGCCCAAATCGTGCGCAAGTTCTTCCATGGTCATCTGTTTTGGTTTTATCACCGGTTCCACCAGGTTGTACTTGCGATAGTCCCTGGTGGCCACATACGGCTCCAACTCCGGGTACAGTTCGGCATAGGGCCAGGGGGCGATTGCCAGGAAGAAGGCCATATCCGGATTGTAGTGTTTCGCCAGCTCGATTGTCCGGGCTATGGATTCGGGGGTGTCGTCCGGCATGCCCAGCACAAAGGATGTCTCGGAAACGATATCGGCCTTGTTGATCAGGTCGATGGCCTGTTTGGACTGTTCCACCCTGGTATCCTTCTTGAACAGATCCAGCGTTTCCTGACTGCCGGCTTCCACGCCGACGTAGATATGTTCCACCCCGGCCCGGCGATACTTCCACATGATATCGGCATCGCGGATGATGTCGTCCACGCGGGTCTCCATCAAAAGCTTGACCGGCACCCGGCGTTCAATCATCAGGTCCAGAATCTGCTCCCAGCGCTGGCGGTCACAGGTGGGCAGTTCGTCCGACAACATGGCCACTTCGACACCGTATTTTTCGCCGAGCATCTCCAGTTCGGCAACGAAGTTTTCGGCCGATCTGGCTCGCCAGGTTTGTGCCCAGAACAGCTGTTGGGAGCAGAAGGAACATTTGCTGAGACAACCGCGGGAAGAGGAGACTATGGCCAGACGGGCATTATTCTTGGCACGGTAGGTGTAAATCGGCCATTCCACCAGATCCCAGGCGGTTGGCAGACTGTCAAGGTCATGGATGTAGGGCGCCTTAGGCGTTACCAGAACTTCACCGTTACGCCGGAAGGCCAGTCCCCGCACATTTTTCGGATCGTCTCCGGAATTGAGGCAGTCAAGCAACTCCGGCAGGGTCACCTCTCCCTCGCCGCGCACGATGAAATCCACATTAGCGTTGTCCTCCGCGAGGAGTTCCTCGTAGCAGAAACTGGCGTGGACGTTACCCAGAACCGTCGTGATTTCCGGGTTGATCTCCTTGGCCAGGTCGAGCAGCTTCAGTGCATCCACAATCGAGGCGGTGTAGGCGGTGGTGGCTACCACGTCAGGTTTGAAGGCCGCGATCCGCTGACGGATCGCGGGCCACTCGTGCCATAACGACATGGCGTCGTAGTAGTCCACCTCATATCCCGCCGAACGGAGTGAACCGGCGATATAGACAAAACCGACATTCAGCCAGGTTCCGGCCGACTCGACCACACCGGAATGGTAGGGAGGCGTTATGAGTGCTACCCGTTTAATTGACATTCAACCCCCTTCCGAGAATTATTTCCACCCGATACCGGTTGTATTCCAGCGACCTTACCACAACTAAACCGCAGCAAAAAGAAATTCAGCCATGAAACACCATTGCCCAAACCCATAGATATCCTGCGCCGAAGCAGGTAAACAGCAGCATGTGCTTGATGATCAACATCCTACGCCGGACCTGTTCCGCATTTTCTCCATACCAGTTTTCCACGTAGGTAAAGGTGCGGCCCGCACCGGTTGCCATTATCACGACCATTGCCGATATGCTGCCCCAGAAAAATTGTCGCTCGATTTCGTTCAGAGCGTTTGTCAGTTCGGTTTCGCGCAGATGTGTCCTGTGCAGCAGAACGATAGTTACGATTGCCGCCAGCCAGATTCCTGAGGCAAAGTCGTGAATGAAGCCGTTCAGCACAATCAATGTTTTTTTAAGCATCCGGGTTTCCTTCCGAAATTACCGTGATCCATGGGTGTGTCACTGAAAATATTCCGCATGAATCGAGCTTCCCATGTGGGAGGTTACAAACAGCGAAACAAGCGACAGTATGAAACAGAAGATGAACAAAAAGGCCGCAAAACGTCCGCTGACCCGGAAAAATCGCCGCAGGTGCAGATACACGCCGAACATGAGCCAGGTAATCAGCGACCAGGTTTCCACCGGATCCCAGCCCCAAAATCGTCCCCATGATTTATAGGCCCAGATGGATCCGGCCAGCATGCCGATAGCCCAGAAGATAAAACCGAACCCGGTGAAACGGTAGGCATACAGGTCGATACTGTCCGGGTCGGGCAGGCGCTGCATCCAGGCGGATGGTACCCGGTCATTTTTCAGAAGGAAGAAGATCGAAAACGCCAGCGCTATCACCAGGGTTCCCAGCGAGATCTTGTAAAAAGAGATGTGCAGCACCAGCCAGATACTGCCAAAAGTTGGCGGTAGCGAGCGGATACCGGGATTGTAGAAAATTGCCAGCGCAATCAGCAGGAATGTCACCGGGAAGACGACCACGCTGGCCAGCCTGATGCGCGGGAAAAAACGCATAAAAACCAGGAACACGACCATCGTGATCCAGGCGTCGGAGGACAATACTTCGCTGGGCGCCATGTAGGGGCCATGCCCGACGATGCGCCACCAGTAGATGATGGCAACCGATTGAACAAGCAGTCCAAGCCATACCGGGTAATAGCTGCGTCGCTCGACAACCTCTTTCCTGAACACGACGCCGCTGACATTGGCAATGGTGGCCGCCACGTAGCAGAACACCGCCAGCCAGTTCAAGGCCACATATATAGCCACCTGCTTATCCATGATTCTCCACGCACCCCAGAGTTTTTTTCAATGAAGCCAACTCATCCTGATAGAATCCGGCGAATTTAGTCGCACGCCAGCAGATTTTGCTTTTACTGGCGGTTGCTCCGCAGACCCACGCCTCGCGAGGCGTGGTGAAGTAATGCAGAACCCCGCCCAGGCAGATGATGAAAAAACCGAGGAAGATTCCGGGCATTCCGCTTAAATTGACCACGATCAATCGCGACCAGGGAGCAAATGCGCGAAGATGGAACTTGTACGGACCAATGCTGCCTTTTTCCCCGACTTTAATGGGGATTTGTCCCACTTCCTCTCCCCGGCAGTCCAGGCGCAGCGTCAATAGCGGGTTCACATTGTCAAATGATTTTCTTTCGGCATCAACCCAGTATTTGGACCGTACCAGGCAGCCATCTCCCAGCAGATCCTGAAAATCGTTATAGCTTGGTTTGTCCGGTGTCTCGGGGTGTTGAATCTGAAGCTGATATAGCCGATTATCTCCCGTACGTGAGGTCACTTCCACAAAAAAAGCATGCCCGAACTCCACTCCCTGATAGTAGCGGATTCCACGGTGGGTGAGAATGCGGTTTATTTCAACGGTTTTTGTTTCGCTTGTTCCCGAATCGCCGGGAAAAGAGATCGTTGATGCTACCTGGCGAACGCCATGGTTTGGCCAGAAGCTGTAAGCGATCCGGTCAAGACGCAACGCCTGGGGTAACAGCAGCGGTTTTGCCAGCAGTCCGTGCTCCTCCATCAGCAGCGGCTCGGAAGAGTGCCGGATGGCTCTCTCGGCGAGGTGTATCACTCCCCGCTGCTGGGTCAGCGCTATGAAAAGCGATGCGGCGATGGTTACCATCATTCCCAGGTGAAGCAGGGTGTTGCCCCAGTAACCCCAAGGGTTGCGTACCAGCAGCACCTCTTCCGCGGTACCTCCCAGGCGGTAATAGCCTTTGGCAGCCAGAGTGCGGCAGGAGTCGGCCACTGTGCCGGACACGGAAAAACATTCACCGTTGCTTATTCCCCGATCCGGGTTAAAGGTGTGCCGCCAGGCAGCCAGAAACTGATTCCAGGTGGAAAGGGCCAGTGAGATTGTCACACCGCCCAAAATAACCGCAAAAGCCGGGTGCGTGTAAATCCGGTGGAGACCGAACAGTTCACTCAAGCGTTCGGCAAACGGGTGCGCAGTCTGCCACGCAAGCATTCTTTCAGAAGAGGTCAGGAAACTCTGGGGGATTAACGCCGACAGGGTAACGGCGGTCAATGCCGACATTATCAGAAAGATGATGGTTGTTCGCGAGAGAAAGAATCGCTTGAATTGATTCATTGTCAGGGGTGATTGGCCGGTTTGGCGTTGTCCCGTGAAGGGGTGACCCTGTTTCCTTTGCGGTCAAGCCGCGGCCACGGAATAACCGTATTGGTACTGGTTCCGCTGATGGTGTTGACCTGGGTGATCATCCAGCGTCCATCCTTTTTATTCAGGACATAACCCATGCGGTAGATAAAACCCTTTTCTTCGGCGTATTTTTCGTTGGTGGCCATTTTGCGATGGGAGAAATCCCAGGTTTCTTCGGTTTCCACCGTTGCATCCGAGTTGCCGCGCAGATCCGTCTTTTTGAAGATGATGCCTTTTAGTTCAGACTCCATTCGCAACTGCCCTTCACCGAGGGCGGCCATGTGATGGTAAAGCTTGCGTGCCTGCTCCTCGGTGGTGACTTCCTGCATGGGGTTCATATCCTGGTTTCGGTAACCCTGGATCACAAGATGGTTGTAGCGCCGGATAATGTGTTCAAGCTCCCCGGTATTGCATTTGTTTTCGGTACAGGCAACCAACGTCACGCATAAAAGCGCCAGTATGATGATTTGATACATTGGTGCCAGAAATCGATTGGCCTTCATGAACCTCCCGGACCTATTCCTGATTACCAGTAGTTGGCTTTCAGGGTGTTGTCGGTGTGCTTCGCTCCGCAGATGTTGGAACAGCTGACGCTGGTTGCCAGCATGTAACCGGTTGCCGGCAGCACGGCGCTGGTCAGGTAGTAACCTGAAAACGCCCCGCCATTCCCGTCCGGTTTGTAGCGGGGGGGCGCATTGGGGCCGGTCAGCAGTCGTGGGACCTTGCCACCGTGGGGGACCCGGATATGACAGTTTACGCAAGCCTTGTTATGCCCGCCCGACGATTTTGTGTGGCCGAATCCTCCCGCGGCCCAGGTGTGGCAGTTGAAACAGAAGTTGCTGGCCGGAACCGTGGTGGTGCCTGTTCCGGTCAGAAGCGTGCCGCCGGCGGCGGTGCCGTTGGCGGTTGCCGAGGTAAAAGGCCAGTTCTGATAGGTGCCGGTCAGCATCCATTTGACGGTTGAGCCGTGGGGACCCTGGGCTGTGGCCGAGGTGCCGGTGTCCCGGCCATGACAGTCGGAGCAGGACATCACCTCTCCCGGCGCCCAGCCACCGGTCAGCGCGGCGGTGGACAACCGGCGGTTGCCGGTCGCCGGCAGGGCCTGCACCACGGGGTGGTAGGAGGCGTTGTTGGGGTTGAACTCCAGTCCTATGTTGGTCCAGCGGGCAGCGCCCAGGGAGGCCGAGGTCACGTTCCAGTAACGCAGGGTGTTGGAGGTGGCATTGGTGGCCGCATGGCATTTGAAACAGATTTCATACTCGTAGGTCGCTTCGTTTACCAGGCTGTAGGTGCCGTTGGTCCATGCGCCCGAATAGCTGACACTTGCTCCCGGCACGCCCCTCTGGCTCCTTGATACCGCATTGGTGTTGGTCGTGATCCGGTAGACACTGCCGCTGGCCGGAGCGGTCCAGGTCGGCACCGTGATCGTGGTGGCGGTGTTGCTGCTGATGGTAGCTGTCTGGCCGGCGCCGGTTCCGGAGATGATGTTGATGAAGTCGCCGACCCACTGGTTGGGGACCCAGTTCTTGTTGCTGTTGACCAGCGTGGTCGTGCTGCCGCCGGTAGCGATGCCGTAGTCGCCATGCAGACCGTTGCGGGTCGCATGCGGGTTATGGCAATCCACGCACTCCACATGCCGGTTCCGGGAGATGTAGTCCAGGGTTTCATTTCTGGTCGAAGGCAGGTGTATTCCGGAATAGTGTTGAGTCCTATGGCCGAAGCCGGCTGCTCCCGGATCGGCATAGCTCCAGTTCACATTGCCGGGAAGGGTCAGGTTGCTGGGGGCATGGCTTCCGAAATAAAATGATCCGATATAATCGGTTGTTACGGTAGAAGATGTGTCCAGTATAAGGTCAATCACGATCTTCTCTCCCGCGTTCAGGGTAGTGGCCGGCACGTTCACCGCGATCTGTCGGACTGAGCCGGGGGCGGAGGTGGTGGCAAGCTCGGTCGTGTTGGTACCCGTGGCTATGATCGTTGCGCCGATGCTGTCGGCGGGATCATTCCATTTGTAGACCATGTACCTGATCTTGGCGTTCTGGTAAGTAGATGCTTCGCGGCAGTAGATGTTGATCACCCAGTTGCCGGCGGGCACGGTGGTCGTGCTGTAGACCTTGGGCGAGATGAAGGAAACCATGCGCCAGTAATTGGTGCCGGCCAGTTCGGTGTCCTGGCTCTTGGTTTCGTAGGCGGTGGTGGTCTCCCATGGGGACATGGCGCGGCCGATCCAGGTTCCGCCGGCAAAGGTGTCTCCGGTGTTGTGCTGATTGGGCATCGCTTCTGTCGGGCTCTCGGCGGCGACAGGTTTGAAGTACAGCTTGCTGGTGGTGCTGTAGGTCGGATTTGCTGGTCTGAAATCCAGGTTGGCTTCAAAGATGTCCTGGGAGGCCAGGCTCATCGGGGCAATACCGTAGAAATCCTTGTTTGCCACCGCCTTGGGTGGGCCGCCGCCCGGATCGGCATCCGAAATCAGGCTGTGACAGCGGAAACAGATCTGTTCTTCGGCGGTTTCCCCTCCCGCCGCGTCGAGCGTCCCCTGGAGACGCCGGATGCCGCTGTTGTGGTTGCCGAACTGGTAGGTGGAGGTGGCGTTCATGAATACAGAGGTCTCGTTCAGCAATGCGTTATGGCACTTGGAACAGTTGCCGTAGACCGTGCTGCCGTCGCTCATGAACCTGGCCGGCACATCGTACTGGTGCCCCGAGCCGGAGTACTGCGCCTGGGTGATGGCAGGCGTCACGTTGGCGGGATAGTCATTCTTGCGCCGGGTACTATCCTTTGCCTTGGCCGTGTTGTGGCAACTGATGCAGATGCCGCCGTTGCCGGATTTGATGTAATCCTTGTTGCTGTAGCCGCTGGACGCGGTCGGCGTCACGGCGATATCGGTCCGCAGGTTTGCGGCTCTTCCCATGCTGTTGGAACTGTTCAGGTCGTTGCTGAAGATGCCGTGATCAACGTGGCACATGGTGCAGCGCCGGGAATAGACGTTGATGCCGTTGGCGGCGCTGCTGTATGGGGAGAGCAGTGGATAACCGGCTGAATAGTTGCGCATGGCATGGTGGAAGGTTGATGTGCTTTGCATGTCGATATTGTGGCAGTCGATGCAGATTCCGCTCTTGTTCCACTTGATCGAGCTGGTTGCGCGTGTCTTGGGAGTGGGGGGCGTCGTGGTGATGTTTAAGCCGATCGGGTGGCAGGAGACGTTGGAGCAGCTGCTGCCCGAGGCGTTATAGCTGTAGGTAAGGGTAACTTTAGTGCTGTTCGTGGTATTGTCGCCATCCCGGAAGGCTGACGAGAAGGCGCCATAGATTGGGGCGACATTGTAGGCTTTGTTGACATGCAGTGTTGTATCAACAATGCTCGTGTTGTCCCGGGTTGTGGCCGCATGACAGTTAAAGCACTGCATGTAGACGCCGCTGAGGGCGCCGGTTCTGATGTGACTGGCATGGGCGTTGCCTTTTGGAGCGCCTGACGCGTACAGGGGGGCGGCCTTACGGTAATCGGCGCCATAGGTGGCATTGCCGTGGCAGGAGTTGCACGCCAGCGGTCCGGCTGTACCCCAGCTGACGCTGGTGTTGTTGGGCACAGTGCCGCTGGAAACCGAGACGCCGCTGGAGTGGCAGTAGCTGTTGGAGCAGGTGCTGTAGCCGTCGCCAGGCGCAGTTGTACCGTTGTACGTACCGCCAAACTTGGTTACAAAACTGACATCGACCTTGTGGTTAACATGCAGGTCCGTTAGCGCGGTGCTGAAGTGGCAGAGAGAGCAGGAAGGTGTGGCAAAAGCGGAACCGTAGTGGCAGATTCCGCATCTGGTTACGTTATCCGCGCCGAAATTATAGCCCAT
>Ga0209212_1001907_pt1 | contig 31635 bp, 25 predicted proteins | sample RifGroC2_FD_183996 | JGI IMG/M metagenome (GOLD analysis project Ga0209212, IMG submission 183996) | Groundwater microbial communities from Rifle, Colorado, USA - Groundwater C2 (SPAdes) (version 2) | ecosystem: Environmental > Aquatic > Deep subsurface > Groundwater | place: Rifle, Colorado...
CAAAGGTTGGGCAGGGCTGGTTTTTATATATTCATTATTTTTTATAGTGGGCTTTAATTCGTCACAGGCTGGTTATCAGTTTGAAAATATATTAAAACTACCAAACGGCAACGATTGGATCGCTCCATTAGGAATAAATTTTGCGTTCGGAGTTGATGGAATATCAATCACATTGCTTGTTTTAACAACTTTTTTAGTACTGATTTCCCTTATCGCAAGTAAATACAGTATTACTAAAAGACATAAACTTTATTATTCAATGATATTTGTATTAGAAGCTGCAATTTTAGGTGTTTTTACTGCTAAAGACTTATTCCTGTTCTTTTTATTCTGGGAAATTGAGTTAATTCCTATGTATTTTCTTATTTCAATTTGGGGAACAGGCAGAAAAGAATATTCAGCAATGAAATTCATCCTGTATACATTTACGGGAAGCATATTTATGTTGGCTTCAATACTTGCAGTTGTTTTTTATCATTATTCTCAGACAGGAATTTTGACTTTTGATCTGGGAGTTTATACAGCTATAAAAGATTACAGCTATCCTATGATATTTTCTATACTTGCATTCTTTGGATTTTTCGCTGCTTTTGCCGTAAAACTTCCAATAGTTCCACTGCATACATGGCTTCCTGATGCGCACGTTGATGCGCCTACTCCTGTAAGTATGCTTTTGGCGGGAATTCTTTTGAAAATGGGTGGATATGGATTAATAAGAATGAATTTGCAGATTTTGCCTGAAGCGGTTAAAGTTTTAGCGCCATTACTTATTATTTTAGGAGTAATAAATATAATTTACGCAGCTTGCATAGCTCTTGTGCAAACTGACCTTAAAAAACTCGTTGCGTATAGTAGTGTAAGCCATATGGGAATTGTTTTAGTCGGTCTGGGCGCGTTGAATGCTGCCGGAATTTCGGGAGCTGTTTTTCAAATGGTTGCTCACGGCATAATAAGCGCAGGACTCTTTATGGTAGTTGGAGTTATTTATCTGAGAACACATACAAGAGAAATTCCTATGCTTGGCGGTATTGGACAAAATGCTCCAAGAATTATGTATTTTTCTCTTATGATTGTCCTTGCAAGTTTAGGTTTGCCTTTATTAATAGGTTTTGCAGCGGAAACACTTGCTTTTTATGGAGCGTTTACATCTTATGCGTTTGATGGATTCTCTGCATTTGGCTGGTATTTGCCTGTTTCAATACGTATATTAACTGCTGTCGGTATTTTTGGAATAATTCTTACAGCAGCATATTTGTTATGGATGTTTCAGAAAGTTTTCTATGGAAATATATTACCAAGATGGAAAAATTTTCACGATGCTACACCTCATGAAGTCGTTATATTACTATCATTAATACTCGTTATAGTCGTTTTTGGTTTTTACCCGAAAGGATTATCAAGTATTTTTGTTCCGACAGTCAATAATATAGTGAATTTAATATAATTCAACTACAATCAGGAGTCTAAAAATGAATTTATTGTTTGATATAGCAAATGCACTACTGCCGGAAATGTTGCTGGCAATTTTAATTATTATATGTTTAGTCCTAACTTTTAGTTTTAAGGATGATGAGCAAAATTTGGTTTTTATCGCTGCAATGACAGGACTTATATTCATATTGGTTTCTTTTGTGTTTTTGCCGCACTTCCAAGAAAATTCGGCGTTTTCTGGTGCTTTCATTTCAAACAATTTTACTATTTTGTTTAGAATACTTATTTTACTGGGTGCAACTTTTACGGTTCTTTTATCCAAAAGGTATGTTAGCAATTTTGGCAACAGTATCGGCGAATTTTATACTTTAATTCTTATGGCGACTTTAGGAGCAATGCTTTTAACAGGTGCTAACGATCTTATTATGATTTTTGTAGCAATTGAAACATTAAGTATTTCCAGCTTTGCACTTTGTGGTTATACAAAACTGGATAAATTCAGCAACGAAGCTGCATTGAAATACCTCGTGATTGGGGCTGCTTCAACTGCTGTAATGCTTTACGGTTTTTCATTCCTTTACGGAATTACCGGGCAAACCAATGTTGATGATATAGTTTATGCGTTATCAAATTATGAAGGCAGTATAGCTTTAATTATAAGTTTTATTTTTGTTGTTGCGGGATTTGGATATAAGCTTTCTGCTGTTCCTTTTCATACATGGGCGCCTGATGTTTATCAGGGTGCTCCTATTCCTGTGGCGGCTTATTTGTCAGTTGTTTCTAAAATAGCAGCATTTGCGGCTTTGATAAGGTTTATGACACTTATTTATGCGGATATTTCAATATTTACTGTTGTAATTGCTGTAATCTCGGTAATTACAATGACAGCAGGGAATTTAATGGCAGTAGGTCAAAAGAATATAAAACGTTTGCTGGCGTATAGCTCAATTGCTCAAGCAGGATATGTTTTGTTGGGACTTGCTGTTCTTACGACAGAAGGAATTTCCGGCATGATATTTTATTTGATAGTATATTTATTTATGAATTTAGGCACATGGGCGGCTGTTCAAATTTTTGCAAGCCAAACTGGCATGGATTCTATAGACGATTATAACGGTCTTGCACACAAAAACAGATATTTTGCTTTATGTTTGTCAGTCTGTTTATTATCATTAGCGGGTATTCCTATTACGGCAGGATTTTTTGCAAAGTTCTATTTGTTTAAAGCTGTTCTATTTGCAGGATACGAATATATGCCTCTTTTGATAATTGCTTTAGTTAATACAGTTTTCGCTGTTTTTTATTATGTGAAAGTTATAAGAGCAATGTATGTAAGACCTGTCGGCAAATTCGCAAAACAAAACGGCGAGGTGAAAATTTCTTTATCTTTGCAAACCGTTCTGGTTTTAACAGTTTTAGCGACGGTGTTTTTAGGGCTTTTTGCCGGACCTGTTATAGATCTTTCCAAAGCCAGTGCGGATAGTTTAAGGATAAACAAAAAACCGCAGATTGAAAATAGTACAAATATTACTTCCTGTTTAGGACAATAATATAAAATAATATTAACACCTCGTAATAATTGCCCGTAAAAAAGGCAATTATTTTGTTTATATAAACTTTAAATATATAAGAGGTATTTATTTCAAAAATATTGTCGGGAGAAAAAATTATGGCAATCGGACCACAAGATTATATAGATCAGATGCTGGCAAAAAAATATTCTGCGGAAAAAGTTAATAATGTTATAGAAGATGTAAGCAGATTAACTATTACTAAAGAAAGATACTGGGAAATCCAGAAAGACATTGCAGAAGTTCAAAGAGCTCTTGTAATGGTCAGTACAAAAATGAGAGTCGGCGGAAATTTGAAACAGGCTACAAGTCCTGCATAAAATTTAGAAATAATTTTAGAAGAAAAAATACTGCACAGTTGCAGTATTTTTTTATGTATTTTATTCTTGAAGTAGGATTTTTGTGTGGGTGTTTATTATGAACAAAAAAATTATTCTTGCTTCGGCTTCGCCAAGAAGAAAAGAACTTCTTAAATCAATGGGGCTTGAGTTTGAGGTAATTCCTTCAGAGATAGAAGAAAATATAGAAAATGAGTCTTTTTCTCCGAAATTGATAGAAAATTTAGCTGCTGAAAAAGCTGCTGATGTTGCGAAAAGAACCAATTTTACTGCGATTGTGATAGGCTCTGATACTGTTGTTGTGATTAATAATAAGATTTTGGGCAAGCCAAAAGATAAAAAAGATGCCTTTATTATGCTTAAAATGCTCAGCGGAAATACCCATCAGGTTATTTCTGCAATTGCTGTTATTGATACAGAAACAAGAAAAATTCTTAAAGATTCTGTTGTCAGTGATGTAACTTTTAAACAGCTTTCTGATGAAGAGATAAACGCTTATATAGAAACAGGAGAGCCGATGGACAAAGCAGGCGCTTATGCAATACAGGGTTTCGCCGGCATGTTTGTTAAATCAATCAATGGCTGTTATTCTAATATTGTAGGAATTTCAGTATTCAAGCTGGCTGAAATGTTAAAAGAATTCGGAGTTGAATTGTTATAATGCGTATAATTGGAATTGATCCCGGCATGGCTATAGTTGGTTATTGTTTTATGGATTCATTCCCTGAAAGATTTGATAATCAGAATGTTTTGGTTAATTGCGGGTCTGTCCAGACTAGTAAAAATCTCAGCCATTCAGAAAGATTGCTTGAAATTCATAATGATCTTTCGCAGCTTTTAAAAGCTTATAAACCTGATTTAGCAGCGGTAGAGCAGCTTTTTTATTTTAAAAACGCTAAAACTATTATTCCTGTTGCTGAGGCGAGGGGGGTAATTCTAATGACGCTTGAAATGTTTGATGTTCCTGTTTATGAATACACTCCGCTTGTGGTAAAACAGACTATAACAGGCTACGGAAGATCCGAGAAAAAAGAAGTCAAGGAAATGGTGAAGGTATTATTGGGTGATGAACAAAAGCTTCCTAAACTGGATGACACTATAGATGCAATTGCAATAGCTATTTGTCATACTATGTGCGCTGTTTAATCCATAGACATATTAGTCCATTGCAACCCATAAAACTTTCCGTAAGAATCGCCCTATTAGTATTGCAATCATGGCAAAAATTATGTCATAGAAAAACTGCATTCCGCTTAACTGCCATATCCAGCCAAAAACTGTGAAGATTGATTCATGTTTTATAAAAAGAACAGTCGCTAAATAGATAATTCCTATAAGATGAACTGCAGTTACACCTATAATTGAAGCTCTAAATGTGGTAAATAACCTGGTTTTGCCGTAAAGAATGTTGCCAGCGGTGTATATTCCGGGAATAAATCCTAAAATATATCCAAAACCGTGCTGCATATAATAATATATTCCTCCACCCCCTGCAAATACAGGAAATCCTACCAGTCCGGCTGTAATGTATAAAATTATTGATAATATGCCAAGACGAGGACCGAGAATCGCTGCAACCATTAATACCACAGGTATTTGAGGGATGTAATAAAAAATACTTGTGATTTTTCCTAATGAATTAGCTTTTGAAAAAAATTCTGAAGGATTGATAAGGGCTTCTTGAGGAATAGCAAGAATTAGCTGCGGTATTGGCGTAAAAGTGGATATTATAATTAAAAACGAGCAAAACACTATTACAACAAGGGATCCCAGAGTTAAGTCAGGAAATCTTTTTATAAATTTAGTATTTTTAATATCTTTTATGATTCTGCTGTTCATGTTTTCCGTGTTTTATTTTATATTATGCAGTAATTTTTAGAATGGACTGCGGTTAAAACTGAAACGGAAACGGTCAGTTTTCGTTGGAGGTTTTAACAAGACAGCTTCTAAGTTTTAATTTTTCTTTCAAATCTTTAAATAAAGATGAGAATTTTGTATCCCAGATGTTTTCAGTCCACATTATCAAAGCATCTTCATCGTTGTCCTGATAATATTTTTTGCGTAATCCAAGACTTTTAAAACCATATTTATAATAAAGATTTTGCGCGGGAATATTGCCTGCTCTAACTTCAAGTGTAAACCATTTTGCGTTTTTTGCGTAGCCCACATCAATCATTTTTTGAAGCAATATCTCTCCTATACCTTTATTTCGAAGATGCGTCCTTACGGCTATTGTTGTTATGTGTGCTTCATCAAAAATCAACCAGAAACCGCCGTAGCCGATTAGTTGATCTGTCTCAGTGTCAACTGCGGTGAAGTAATTTCCAAGGTCGTTTTCAATTTCGCTTATGAAAGATTGTGGAGTCCAATGATATTCGCCAAAAATAGAAGATTCTATTTCCATAATCTGTTCAATGTCTTTGGTTTCCATTTTTCTGACCAGTATGTTACTCACTTTTTGTGCACTTTCCTTAATTTTTGATTTCAATAAAATTATATATGAAAATTCATTTTTCTTATACATGTTAAAAAGAGGAAAGAATAAAACCTTTCCTCTTTTTAGTTGATTTATTCGTTTAATTGCAAATAGCTTTTTCTTTATCTTCTTCAGTCACGTCTTTGATGGAAAGGTTTACTCTTCCTCTATCATCTATACCGATAATTTTAATATAAACTTCATCTCCAAGGTTTACAACATCTTCGACTCTGTTTACTCTTTGGTTAGCAAGCTTGGAAATATGAACAAGTCCGTCTTTTCCGGGAGCCATTTCTACAAAAGCACCTATCGGAAGGATTCTTGTAACTTTTCCTTTTATAACCATACCTTCTTGAACTTTGAAAGTAAGACCTTTGATTCTGGAAATAGTTAAGCGCATCATATCAGCTTCGGAAGAAGTAATGGTAACAGTTCCGTCATCTTGAATATTGATGTCCGCACCTGTTTCTTCAATAATTCCTTTGATTGTTTTTCCGCCGGGACCGATAAGTCCTCCAATGGTATCAGGATCAACCATAACTGTTTCGATTCTTGGTGCCCATTTGGAAAGATCATCTTTCGGAGTGGAAATAGTTTCCATCATTTTGCTTAATATGAATAATCTTCCTTCTTTTGCATCATCTATAGCTTTTTTCAATAGATTAAAGTCAATTCCGGTAATTTTCATATCCATTTGAAGAGCTGTAATGCCTTCTTTGTCACCGGTAACTTTAAAGTCCATATCGCCGAGGAAGTCTTCAATTCCCTGAATATCAGTCAATACAACAGCTTTATCGGCTTCTTTAACAAGTCCCATTGCAACACCGGCAACGATTCTTTTAAGAGGAACGCCTGCATCCATTAATGCTAATGTACTTCCGCATGTGCTTGCCATACTTGTTGAACCGTTTGATTCAAGAACTTCTGAAACCACTCTTATTACATAAGGAAAATCTTCTTTTGATGGTAATGCAGGGAGTAAAGCTCTTTCTGCAAGTGCTCCATGTCCAATCTCACGTCTTCCTGCTCCTCTTTGAGGTTTTACTTCGCCTACAGAGTAGCCCGGGAAGTTGTAACTGTGCATATATCTTTTATCTTTTTGAGGATCTATACCTTCAAGGGATTGAGCAAGTCCTGGACCTGCAAGTGTAGCTATAGAAAGAACCTGTGTTTGACCTCTTGTAAATAGTCCTGTTCCGTGAGTTCTGGGAAGAAGTCCTACTTCAGAGCTTATAGGTCTGATTTCATTTGTTTTTCTGCCATCAGCTCTAACCTGCTCATCAACAATCATCGCTCTCATTATTTTCTTTTCGAGAGATTTGAATTCTTCTCCTACAAAATCAAGCCCTGCTTCTGCAAGAAGTGTTTTGATAGAATGATCTTCAGGAAGAGCTGCTACTTTTTCTTTTATTTCAGCTTTTGCAGCGTCAAGAATAGATCTTCTTGTTTCTCTGTCAAACTGGTGATAAGCTTCATAAACTTTGTCTTTAGCTGTTTCATAAACAAGAGCTTTAATTTGTGAAGTGTCGAAAGGATCAACAAAAGCTTGTTTAACAACGCCACATTGAGCAGCAAAAGCTTTTTGCGCAAGAACCTGTTTTTTGATTTCTTGTTGAGCAAGTTCTACAGCTTGAAGGATTTTTTCTTCAGGAACGAAGTTACATCCAGCTTCAACCATTATCACTGAATCTTCTGTTCCTGCAACAACTATATCAAGATCACTTTTTAGAGACTGTTGGAAAGTTGGATTAACTATGAATTGACCGTCTACTTCACCGACTCTTACAGCACCGATAGGACCTTCGAAAGGTATTTTTTCAGCTAACGTAAGCGCAAGAGAAGAACCAAGTACAACCAGAGTATCAGGCTGAACTTGCTCATCAGAGCTAAGTGTTGCTGCAACTATTTGCACGTCATTTCTATACCCTTTAGGGAATAAAGGTCTGATAGGTCTATCTATAAGTCTGCTTATTAATATTTGTTTATCGGTAGCTCTGCCTTCTTTTCTGGTAAAACTTCCAGGGATTTTGCCCATGCAGTATAATTTTTCTTCGTAATCAACTAATAATGGGAAAAAATCGATTCCCGGTCTTGGTTTATCTGTGCATACTGTTGACACTATTATAACAGTGTCTCCGCATTTCACTGTAACAGAAGCTGCAGCTGATTTTGCCAACTTGCCTGTTTCAAATTCCACTTCTCTTTCGCCAATCATAAGCGAATACTTTTGAATTGAATCTACCATTTTCTTCTAAATTTCCTTTACTTCTTTTCTATTTTTGTCTCGTCCTTTTGTCTCTATTAGTATATATTAAACATAGTGTAAAGAAAAATTTTTATGGAGTTTAAGGCTTTGAAAAAAATTATAAATACGGAAAAAAGAAACCCTGCTTCAATAAATATAGACATTGTTTCGACCAAAGAAATTGTTAACATTATTAACAATGAAGATTTTAAAGTTGCAGAAGCTATAAAAAAAGAACTAGATAAAATTGCGCAAGCTGTTGATATGATTTCGGAAGCTTTTTTAAATGGCGGAAGCCTTTTGTATTTTGGGGCAGGAACAAGCGGAAGACTCGGGATTCTCGATGCATCAGAATGTCCTCCGACTTTTGGAGTTTCTTCCGAAATGGTCAGAGGTTATATTGCCGGCGGAGATAAGGCATTAAGAACCGCGGTCGAAGGAGCGGAAGACTCTTTAGACGGCGGAGAGCACGATTTAATAAATTCGGGCGCAAATTCAAATGATATAGTTGTCGGAATTTCTGCCAGCGGAAATGCTCCTTATGTTCTGGGTGTTTTGAGCAAAGCAAAAGAGTTAAACATAAAAACCATAGGTATTGCTTGTAATCAGGATGCAAAATTAAAAGAAGCATCAGATGTTTTTATTTGTCCTGAAGTTGGAGAAGAAGTTATAACAGGTTCCACCAGAATGAAATCAGGAACTGCCCAAAAAATGGTTTTGAATATGCTTACTACGGCTTCTATGGTCAAAATTGGCAAGACTTATGAGAATTTAATGGTGGATGTTCAGCCAACAAACAGCAAATTAAAAGACAGAGCAGCAAGGATTGTTTCAGAAATTGCGAGTATAACTTATGAAAAAGCACAGGATTTTCTTGATAAATCAAATTATCAGGTAAAACCGGCTATTGTTATGTCTTTGCTTGATTTGTCGTATAATGAAGCGGTGGAACTTCTTAAAAAACACAACGGACGTTTAAGAGAAACATTAAAAACAGCGGGTGAATAAAATGATTGGAATATTATTAGTGGCTTTGGGCGGGGCTTTAGGGTCGGTATTAAGATTCGGAGTGAATATTATTACATATAAATTTTTTGATATTAATTTTCCGTGGGGAACGATTTTTGCAAACCTTACAGGATGTTTTGTGATTGGTCTAATTTGGGCGGTTTTAGACAATTTTGATGAGCCAAAAAACCTTAAGTTATTTCTTATTACAGGTTTGTTGGGAGGGTTTACAACTTTTTCAAGTTTTGCGCTGGAAAATTTCAACATGTTCCGCGCAGGTGAAATTAAATTGGTCGCCGCAAATATATTAATCAGCAATATCGCAGGGATTTTTCTTGTTTTTGTCGGGTATTACCTTACAAGACAAACTCTTCAGGCTTTAAAATAATAATTATTTTTCGGAAAGATGTTTGGCTTCTTCTGTATATGCTTTTATGCCGGGAAATTCCTTGCTTCCATAGACTTTTTCTCTGAAAACATACTGGATTTTCGGTAATACATAGCCAAGAGCCACACTGCATATAGCAAGGTTTGCCGCTAAAAATCCTGTTTTAACTTTTTTAGTTTTGCTTATAAATGCTTCAGGCTTTAATCCGCTGTCCAACATTGCGGTTGCGAATTTTCCTATATCTTTGCTTAATTTTTCAACATCTTTAATTTCTATATATTTAGCAGGATTTAACTCGCCTTTTGCGTTTGTTTTAATTATCCCAAGCTCTTTAGCGGCTTGTAATGTTAAAAACTTGTGGTTTTTATGATTTTTGCTGATAAAGCTAAAAGCATTTTCTTCAAGCTTTTCACCGACTGACCCTTCAGTAAATTGGGTTAATTGCTTCACCCCCCCTTTTTTTGTAGGAGCGTTGTAAATTTCCTGCATTTTATTTTTGAAACTGTCGGATGAAAGTGTTTTAAAATCAAGGTCAACAGGAACTTTTAATTTGTTTGACAATTTATCAAACTGATTTTTTATAATTTTTTGCGCAAGGAATAAAAAGAAAAGAATCCCACCCTCTTTAAGGGCATATTCAGCCCGTTCCTGATTGTTTCTCGGAACAAAAGCAACCCTATTGCCGCTGATGCCGAGGTCAAGCAAAAGCATATTGTCAACGGAATTAACTTCTGCACCGGCAGTAGCACCAAGAAGTCCTTTGCCTGCTCTGCCAATAATTGTTTCAAATCCTGAAAAACCCGGAGCTTTATTTGATTTTTTATTACCTGCAAAGCCTATAGGTTTTGTCGTGTTTTGAAGGAAATTATCTTCGAGTTTTTTCAGATTTTGAGATTTAAAACTTACATTTCTGTCAACAAAATCAGATTGTTTGTTTGACTGAACCTGTGAATTATCAGGTTTAGAACCTGCTTTTTCTTCTTTTAAGGCTCTGTTTAGTATGATTTTTCTTGAAAGTTCCTGATTTAGCTTTGGAAGTACGGCGGTAAGCAACGTAAAAGGTACAAGCGTTGAAACTAAAAATTTAGCAACATGGAAATGTTTGTATTTCTTGGCTAATTGCTCCCCTGTTAAAACTAAAGACGCATTTGGCGATAATTTTTTTAATTCTAATTCTGTTAATTGCTGTGGACTTTTGTTAATAATCTTTTTAATGCTTACATCAGGATTTAAGCATGCCATTTTAAAGATTGTTTTGTCGAAAATCTTTCTTGATAAAGGAATTCCTCCAAGCCACAAGGCTGCTGTTCCTGCTTCTTCTATAAATTTTTCTCTGCTTTCGTGTTCCCCGCCCTCGTTTTTTGCCATCATGGTTCTTCCTGCTGTGTTAGCACCGTCTTTTACGACAAGTGGAAGTAAAGAAGAACTACTGTCAAGGTTTGACAGTGTTGATGGGGTGAGTATTCTGTTTGTGATGTTTAATATACTCAATTAATTTACCTTTATAGTAAAGTTGTTGGCACTTAGAATATGTTAAGAATAATTTTTAAAATGTTTTGATTTATTGATTTTCGTTGATTTTTTGTGTATTGCATTTCAGTTTTCCTTGATAGATTTGGATTTTATTGAAAATTATTAGCAAAAAAGCCGCACTATTGTTATTAGCGGGCTTCAAATATTAGAATATTATTAAATTCATTGGCATTAGCATATAAGGACTCTATGAAAAGTTCTTTCTGGCTTATGTTTATATATCTTGATTTTTTAGTTAAATACATTTGATACCCTGAGTCCGTCTGTTAAATAAATAAAATCAAATACGATTATAGGTGCTCTGCTTTTTGTTTTCAACTATATAAAGTCAAAACAAGAAATAAATTAACCTGTTTGTTTTGTAATTTATACTGGTCGATGTCAAACACATTGTTATTGCTGATAAATTCAGATGTAACAATTATTTAATGTTTTTTATTTCAATTTTTTGAGTTTTGCTATGAAAAATCCGTCTATATTATATTCGGATTGCAGGATTTTAATATAACCTTCTTGTCCAGCCTCTTTACAGGTAAACTGTTTTGATATGTCTTCGAAAGCAAAATCCTTGTTATTCTTCAAAAATTCCTGAACTAACAAAATATTTTCTTCAGGTTCGATACTGCATGTGCTATAAACAAGCGTACCTTCTTCTTTGAGAAGATTGGAAGCATTTTGAAGAATTTCAAGCTGAATTTTTGTAAGATTTTTTATGTCTGTTGGTGTTCTTTTCCATCTAGCGTCAGGTCTTTTGGAAAACACTCCAGTATTTGAGCATGGAGCGTCTATTAAAATCCTGTCAAAGTGTCCATCAGATAGAGTTGCCGCATCTGAGACAATGGTTTTTACGTTAGTTATTCCCAGTCTTTCACAATTTTCTTTAATTCTTTTTATTCTGTCTTTGCTTATATCAACAGCAAGAATTTCGCCTGAATTTCCCATTAAGTCTGCTATATGGGCAGTCTTGCCACCCGGTGCAGCGCAAAGGTCTAAAATCCGATCGCCTTCTCGAGGATCAAGGATTTTTGCCACAAGAGAAGAAGATTCCCCTTGCACAGCCCAGTATCCTTCTTTAAAACCCACTATTTTTTTTATATTTCCCTGATTTTTAAGGATTAAACATTCGTCAGAAATAAGGCTTTCTGTGAATTCAACATTGTTTTCTTTGAATAAATCAATTACTTCAGTTTTTGATGCTTTTAAAGTGTTTATTCGTATTGAAATTATAGGAATTTTGTTGTTAAACTCACATATTTTAATTGTTTCATCAAGACCGTAAGTTTTTATCCATCTTTCAATAAGCCATTCAGGATGAGAAAACTTTATGCTTATTGCTTTGACTGGGTTTTCTTCGATAGAGGGAAAATTAATTTCATCTTTTTTTCTCAAAAAATTCCTCAAAACCCCGTTAACAAAGCCAGATGAGTTTTTGTCATATAGTTTTGAGATTTCCACATAACTGTTTATAACCGCATAGTCGGGAGTTTTTAAGTATTCAAGTTCATAAATAGCGGCTCTTAAAATATTTTTCACTGGTGGAGAAATCTTTTTAAGTGGTCTGGAAGAAATCTTTTCGATAAAAAAATCGAGAGTAAGCTTGAATTTGACTGTTCCCACCGTAAGGTTTATTAATTCCCCGATACTGCTAACTTTTTCGGCATAGGAGTTTATAACTTCGTCAGAAGCCTTGTTTTGCTCAAGAATTTTTATTAAGCTTTTTACAGCTGTTAATCTTACGTCCATTAAAAAATTATAGCAAAGACAGTATTTTTAAAAGAATAAAATATAGATTAAATAAATAATGCTCTGATTTTTTTGAAAAAACCAGAGCATTAAGCTGTTAATAATTTAATAATAATTATGCATGACCTGTTGTCATTACTTTAAAAGCGCTTGTTGTAACGCCAAGAGCCCAGTTATTGGAAATGACTTTAGCTCTTTCTCCGCGTTTATTATCTCTTTCTGTTGGGTTCATAAATTTTTCTACGGCAGTTTTCAATTCTTCATTTGTAGAGTTTATATCTTTATTTGTATTTGAATAATTCATAAATGCCATAAAGGATTGCCGTGAAATGTTTTGGTTATTTTGTTGAAGTGTTGCAACAAAGTCCTTAGCAAATGATGTTGCCAAAGCGCTGTCACCTAGTTTTTTTGTCATTCCTGATGCTAATTCTGATTCGGATACTTTGCCATCTTTATTTGCATCAAAACTATTATAAAGATCAACTTGATTTGTAACTTGTTTTCCGTAATCTTTTAAAGACTGTTTCGCAGCTTCATCATTTTCGAGTTTAAGCATAGCAGCTTGTCTTTCAAGTGGATCTATTATGTTATCTCCATTTTTATCAGCTAATTTTGAAAAAGCCATATAGTTTGTTAAGGAAAAATCGCCGGTAGTTTCTAAAAGAGCTTTAATTTGTTCAGTATCATCACCTCTAAATTCATCAGAATAAAATTCGGTATATTTGCTTGCAAGCTTGGTTGATCTTGCTCTGCTGGTAGTTACGTCATTTGTAAGTTCTTTAGCGTTTAATTTGCCGCTTGCAAAATCAGTTTTTATTTTTGCATATTCTTCTTCGGTAAGGTTTCCGTCTTTATTAGTATCTGCAATTTGTTTAAATTTTCTGAATTCGTAGAAGTCGATATTTTTATTGCCTGATTTGCCGTCAAAATTTATAGCATTTGCAAGATCTTGACCAACTTTTTTTGAAAATTCGTCTAAGCTTAAATTTAAATCATCATCAGTTCCTGTTTCTTTATCGACATCTCTTAATTCTCTCCATGTTGTATTTATATCTTTGTTTACCAAATCTTTAAGATCTTTTTGGGCATCGCTAGAAGAAGCAAGAGCTTCAAAAGCTGCATCTTTTTCTTCCTCTGTAACTTTTCCATCTTTGTCTGTGTCAGCAATTTCATTAAATCCTAAAAAACGGGACCAATTAGCTTTGTCACTATTTTTGTCGCCGAATAGATGATTAAGAAAAATTCTTTCGCTTTCTGAAAAAATCACTTTATCAGTATGAACTTCGGAAGGCTTATTAGTTGTTGGGTTGCTTGCTGTTTGAAGAGTTGTATTAGTAAGGTTTGCTGTTGAATTATTTGGATTAAATATTCCAAAATTCAAATGTGCTCTGGCAAATGATGTATCAAGAATGTTTTGAGCCGTACCTACTGTTGAATTTGTTCCTACATCAGCAAGAAGTATATTGCGAAAATTATCAAGAAAACTGGGTTGTCTTGTTGGAGATGTTTGGTTATATACATTTGGGTTATATAAATTTTGGTTATATGCATATGGGAAATTAAAGCCTGGAATTAAACTCATATTTACACCTTACCTTTAAAATATCTAACACACACTACTACGTATAAAAACACCCTTGTATATATAAAGTATATACCAAGGCGTTTTTTTCAAAAAAAGTATTTATCGTTACATAACTTTACGCGAAATTTAAATTTAAATCTTACAAAAGTCAGCTAAAATAAATATGTAAAATCGTATTTAGTTTTTGCAGGATGTTTTTTATGTTTGATGAACCAAGATTAGAATATGTTGTTAAAAGTTGTTCCAGTGAGGACACTGAAGGGCTTGAAGAACTGTTGAATTCAATGGCTATTGAAGGATGGGAATTGTATTCATTAAATGAAGTTGAAGCCGAAGAAGGGTTTCAGTACAATTGCATATTTTCAAGACAGGCAGAGGATTCTCATGAAGAAGATGATGATATTGCTCAGGTAGGACATTTTAAATCAAGAATGGAAAAGCTTTTCCATTATAAAGATGCCCCATCTGAACAGGCAAAATCGCTTCAAGAACAATTGAGGCAAAAAAATGAAAGAGTAAATGAAATAAAACAGCTTCTTGATTCAAATTCTATTGATATTGACAGAGAAAACCTTAATCAGGAAATCTCTGAAAAGCTTGCAGAACGTAATTCTCTTAAGAATAAATTTGCTGAAATACTTTCGCCGGCTAATATGTACGAGCGAATTGGTCAAGATGTTCTTACGATTGTTGTTAGTGAAGAATTAGTTGACTTAATTGACAATGAAAAAAATGGTGAGCTGATAATAGAAAGCGTAAGGCTAAGGCAGGAATTGACCGACAAGTTGGGGTATGTAATTCCCGCAATACGTTTTATAAGTTCAGACGAAATGGCTGAGAATCAATACAGTATAAATGTAAGAAAATTTAAAGCTCTTTCGGGGATTGCCTATCCTGAATACAGAATGTTTGTTCTCGGGCAGGCAAATATTGAAAAAAAACCAAGAGGTGCGATAGATTCTATTGATCCTGTTACAGGACAAAAAGTTTTCTGGATAGAAGAAGGAAAGACGAAAAGCTATTGGGATAAAGGATTGACAGCGTCGCAGGTTATCGCCAGACATCTTGAATTTGTTGTATGCAAATATGTGGAAGAAATTTTATCTTACGGAGAAATTCTTAACTATATCAGTCTTTTGGGAGAAGAAAACCTTTTTCTCGCAGAAGAATTGATACAAGGAGCGGTTTCTCTAGGTGATCTTCGCTATATTTTTGCAAAATTGATAAGAGAAAAGGTTTCGATAAAAGATATCGTTTTTGTTTTTGAAAAGCTTAACGACCTGTTGAAAGCTGAATATAATAATGATCAGCTTGTGGATAAATTGAGGATTCTTATGAGTAGGCAAATATGCAGTGATATTGCGGATTCTAATAATTATATTTATGGAATAGTTCCATCTGTTGAGCAAGATACAAAGCTTAAAAAATCAATAGAGAAGAAGAATAAAGGAAAATATTTTGTTCAAAATCACGATATAAAAGAATTTGTAAAATTTGTCTGTGATAAAGTAAAGAATAGCGAGTATGCTATTTTAAATATCGCAATAATAGTCAAGCCCGAGTTAAGATTGCCGATTTTCTATCTTTTTGAGCAAGTTATAACTGAATTAAGAGTTGTATCAGAAGATGAAATAACAGATGAATTTACTGTAGAAGTTCTATAAATTTTTTCAAATTCAATGTTGGCAAAATTTTCACTTCCATATAGAATCATGTTAAGTAAATAATAAATTATAAATTTTTGAGAGGATTATTGTATGCAAGCCAGTATCGACATTAAAAGTCTTTATTCTGACTATGTTAAAACCCTTGAAACATATATTATGTTCAGGATAAAACAGGAAATGACAAGACTTACACCTGAACTAAAAGCAAAAAACAGAGCTCCGATAAACCTTAGTATAGGTGTAAGTCTTCAAGCACCGCCGGAATTTGTAATAAACGCTCTTAAAAATTGCCTTAATGAGCCAGGCATTCATTCCTATTCAGTTCCAAAGGGCGAAATGTACTTTCTTGAAGCTGTTGCCTCCAGAATGAAAAAAAGATTCGGCGTTGAATTAGACCCTAAAACAGAAATATTTTCTTTGATAGGTTCAAAAGAAGGGCTTGCGCATATTTTTAGATGTCTGATAAATCCGACTCTGAACGAAAAAGAGCAGGATATTATTATGATTCCTGATCCGGGATATGCCTCTTTTAAAGAACAAATCAAGGTTGCAGGCGGTAAAGCTTATTCGATTCCTTTAAATTACGACAATAATTTTATGCCTGACCTTGAAGATTTAATGAAAAAGCTTGAGGGGGAAGGGTTTTCTTCTTCTAAAGTTAAAGCTGTTGTAATAAATTACCCCAATAATCCTCTAGGTGCGACTGCTACAAGAGAATATTTGAAAAAAGTTGTTGCTTTTTGCAGAAAAAGAAATATTTTATTGGTGAGTGATGCGGCTTATGCTGATATGTACTTTGGTGATCAGGAGCCTCCTGCAAGTATTTTTGAATTTGAAGGTGCAAAAGATATCGCAATTGAATTCCACAGTTTAAGTAAGCCATATAGTATGACGGGTTGGCGTATTGGCTGGGCATGCGGAAATAAAGACGCTGTAGGAATCCTTGGAAAACTTAAATCAACAGTTGATACAGGTATCTTTAAAGCTTTACAAAAAGCGGGTGCTGAAATTCTTGTTTCTGAAGAAGGCGATGAATACATAAAAAAAGCCAATGCAATGTACCAGAAAAAGCAGGAAATTCTTGTAAAAGGTTTTAAAGAGCTTGGATGGGATATGGATAATTTGATTATTCCTAAAGCCACATTCTATTTATGGTTGCATGTGCCGTCAAGATTTAAAGATTCTGAGGAATTTTGCCAGAAAGTACTTGAAACTTCGGGTGTTGTAATAGTTCCCGGAACAGGATTCGGTGATAACGGCGAAGGATTCTTCAGGCTTTCTATTGTTGCCGAAGATAGCGACCTTTATAAAGTCATCGAAAGAATGAAAGAAGACGGATTCACCTGGGCTTAACTCAATATATAAAAGTTTAAGAACTCGGAGAAACTCCCCAGTGGAGTTTTTTCCGTAATATGCTGTAAAATCCGCTTTCATCTTCGTCTTCTATCTGTATTAAAAGAGCTTTGTGTTCGTATTTTTGTACGTTAATTGTATCATTTCCTGAAATCTTTACGTTTTCCTGCCCGTCAGAAGTTACATAAACGGATTCTTCGTCGCTGTTTATTTTTACTGTGATGTTTTCATAAGCAGGAATAACTATAGGTCTTGTGGTTAAAGTGTGAGGGCATATTGGTACAATTACAAAAGCTTCCAGTTCAGGCACTACAACAGGTCCTCCAGCGGAAAGTGTATATGCTGTCGATCCTGTAGGAGTAGAAATAATTAATCCATCTGCTATATAATCACATACATGTTTATCGTTTATGTATAGAAAGAGCTGCATTGATCTTGAAACATCGCCGCCTTTTATAACCACATCATTAAGGGCAATTTTAGCTTTAGATTCATCTATAAAAGTATTTGACTTGATCATAAGTCGTTCTTCTATAGCAAATTTGCCTTCCAGTATTTTTTCTACGCCTTTTTTTAGTTCCGATGGAACAAGCTGCGAGAGAAATCCAAGCCTACCTGTGTTTATCCCAAAGAGAGGTATATCATAAGACGCAAAAAACCTAGAAGCTCCTAGAAATGTACCGTCACCGCCGATAATAAAAGCCATTGTTATCTCAGGAAAATCAAATTTATGATCTTTTTGTTTTCCTGAGATGGCAATCATTTTAATACTGGAAAATCCTTTAGAAATTAGGATATTTCCAAGGTTTTCTGCTACAGATTGCGCTGTTTTATGTTCGGTATTGTAAATAATCCCGATTTTTGAAAGATTCAGGATTCTATTATTTGTTGATTTTATTTGAGTTAAAGTGTTCATGAGCCTTCTCTGTTGTTTCGGTGATTAGTTTTTCAAATTCTTGTTGGTCAAAAATTTCGTCAGTATTGGATTTTTTTAAATGAATCAAATATTCAATATTTCCCGCGGGTCCTTGAATGGGAGAGTAAACTAAATTTACAGGGGAAAGATTTATTGTGCAAGCGAAATTTATAATATTTTTAATTACATTAACATGAATATTTTTATCTTTAATCACTCCGCTTTTCGGTACAAGGTCTTTACCCGCTTCAAACTGCGGTTTTATGAGAGCAACGATTTCTTGCTTTTCAGGATTCATTAAATTTTTGATGTTGCCAAGAACTTTTGTTATTGAGATAAAAGATAAGTCCATTGTGCAAAATTCTGCAAAATTATTGCTTTCTTCCAGTGTAATATCTTTATAAACTTCTTCAGGCTTGACGTTTCTGATATTAGTTCTTTCGATAACCACAACTTTCGGGTTGCTTCTAAGTTTCCAAGCTATTTGACCATAGCCCACATCTACTGCATAAATCTTAGCAGCGCCATTTTGAAGCATGCAATCAGTAAAACCTCCTGTAGAAGCTCCAGCATCAAGGCAAATTTTATCCTGTAGATTTATATTAAACTCATTCAGAGCTTTTTCAATCTTAAAACCGCCTCTGCTGACGTAAGGCATTGATTCTATTTCAATAATTTGAGGTTTTTCAGTATTTATCTGTGTGCCGGATTTTGTTAAGATTTCCCCGTTTATTTTGACTTTACCGGCGAGAATATTCCCCTGCGCCTGATTTTTTGTATCAAAATACCCATTTGCTACAAGATAATTATCTAATCGTTCTTTTTTATTCATAAATTACCTATTTTGTGGTTCCACCGCTGTCGCTGTTGAATCCTTCCAATATATTATTTACCGAAATCACGCCCATTTCAAACAGTAATTCAACTTGCGAAATATCATATCCGACAACAGCAGTTAGATGGTTTATATTTGCACTTGTATAAGTGCTTTGTGCCTGAAGAACGTCTATAAATGTTCCGATACCGGCTTTAAGTCTTATTACAGAAATATTTCTGCTTTCTGCAGCAGCCTGAAGCTCTGCCCAGGTAGAATCTATAAGGCTTCTTGCAGTTACAGTATTGAAGAAAGTTCTTACAAGATTTTCTTCGATGTCTCTTGATTTTTTTATATAGTTTAATTTTGATTCATTCAACTCAGCAGAGCGAGCTTTGATGTTTGTATAGTTCATTAACCCTAGTCCAAGTCCCGCAGGAGAGATGAATCCCGTTGAAATATCATTTAGCGACAAATTCCATCCCACAGCTATTCCGTATATTTGATTCGGCAAATATCCTGATTGACCGGTTCCTTGTCTTGCATACTGTCCGAATAAAGCAATATCAGGTATATAATTTGAATAGCTTGAATTTCTTTTTTGCTTTGCAGCTTCTATGTCAAATTTTGCAGCTTGAAGATCAGGTCTGGTAGACATGGCAATCTCCTTAGCTTGTTCCAAATTAAAGCAGTTTTTGAAAATTTCTTTTATTTTAATGTCATCATCATCGGGAACAAGTTGAATGAAAACGGGAAGACCTATAATATTTGCCAGTTGCGCCTGGTCTAGTCTATAAATGTTCTCTGCAAGTGTCAAGGACTGATTTGCTCTGGCTAAATCCGCCTCTGCTCTCAAAACATCAAATTTTGTTCCGATACCGGCTTCCTGTTTTTCTTTGTTAATTCTTAATTGTTCTTTTATTTGATCAATATTGGTTTTTAAAATTTCTATTCCTCTTTTGCTTTCCAGAAGTTCATAATATTTTATTGCTGAATCTTTTAAAACCTGATCTTTTGTATATTCAAGTTGTTTTTTTTGAGATTTATAGTCATTTCTTGCAACTTGTAAGTTAAAATATTTTTTTATACTCACAAAATAATAGTAATCAAGGTTTAATTGTAATGCAGTTTCTGTTACCTGATCAGGAATAATCGTATTGACAATGAACTCACCTTTGTTTTTTTGTAAATTCATATTAGGGTCAATGTCAGGAAGAAAGTTTGCAATTGTTCCATAATAATTCCATTTATTTTTTTCAGCTTTTTGTTCAAATATTTTAATATCAAAGTTTTTTTCCATAGAAATTGCCAGTGCATCTTTCAGGCTGATAGGCTGTTCTTTTTCTGTTAAATCAAAAATTATATTGCCGCAAATGTCAGGTTTGTTTGGGTTTGCGTCTTTTGCTCGTTCAGGACGAGGGTCTTTCGGCACTTCTTTCGGTGGTTCGGTTTTTTTTAGAATATCAGCTACTGCTGGAGGAGCTTTTGTATCAATTGGATTTTGAGTTATTGTTTCATCAGGTTTTATTTGTGGAAGTATTTCAGGATTAATCGGTTTTTCAATATTTTCAGGTTGTTTAGGTATTATTTCCTGAGCATAACAATAATTAGCTGTTAAATAGCTAATCATTACAATAAATATAAAGATTTTTATTATTTTCTTTATGTTCATTTTTTATGCCGATTTTCGCTTTATTAAAAATTATTGGTGGCGTTTATATAAATTTTGTTCAGGATGGTTTTTAAAATTTCTAGTTCTTCTTGTTGGATATTTTCTCTGATTTTATGCTGAACTTCTTTTGCGATAGGGGTTAGCTGGGTTACAGTGTCTTTTCCATCCTGAGTAAGATAAATTTTAAATTTCCTGCGATCTTTTTCGTCAGAAATCCTAATAATAAGGTTTTTTTTCTCCAAAATATCAAGAATTCTAGTGACTGTAGGCTTGTCTTTGAATAAAAAATCAGCTATTTGTTTTTGATAAAGCCCGTCTTCTTTATGAAGATAAGACAAAACCGCCCATTGTTCAGGAGTAATGTTAAAGTTTTTGGCTTTAAATTCTCTGAAAACAAGGTTTTTAATGCTTTGTACGGTTTTTCCTATAACATGACTCATACAATCTTCAGTAACAAATTTTTGAGTATCCATATTACCTTCCCCAATTGTCTAAATTAAGCTAGTTACAAGTTAGTTGTTACATTAATTAAACCAAAAACAAGCTATAGTTGCAATAGCAACTATAGCAAAAACAACCATATATTATATTCGTTTGTTATTATATTTATTTGTTTATCTATTTAAAAAAAATGAATTAATTTTGTTAATAAATTCCTGAACATTTATAGGTTTTGTAATATAGTCAATGCAGCCTGCTTCATAACATTTTTTTATGTCGGATTCCATTGCGTGGGCTGATACTACAATTATTGGGATATTCAGGCTTTCAGGATAGGCTTTTATTTTTTGAATAACTTCTAACCCGTTAATATCAGGAAGTTGCATATCCATGAGGATTAAATCAATCTTATTATAGTTTTCTTTAACTGATTCAAGAGCGGATTTTCCGTCTATAGCTTCAAGCACACTGTATTTTTGAAAAGTTAAAATATCTCTTAGGAGTTTTAAATTTGTAGGGTTATCTTCCACTATGAGTACAGTTTTAGAGGTTTGCATTTGTTAATCCTTTATTGGAATAGTGAAAATAAAAGTCGAACCTTTGTTTAGCTTACTTTCTAAGATTATTTTACCACCATGGAGGCTCACAAGTTCTTTAGTTATGGTCAACCCCAGCCCAGTACTGCCTTGTTTGGTCGAATAAGAACTGTCTACCTGTTGAAATTTTGCAAAAATCTTTTCATGGAAGGCAGGAGGTATTCCAATGCCGTTATCTTTTACTGATACTTTCAAAAATTTACCGTCTTTTGTCGCTTTTATTTCAATAGCACCGTTTTCCGGTGTAAATTTTATTGCATTGCTTATTAAATTATATAGTATTTGATGAAATTTTCTTCTGTCTGCGCAAATTTCAAAAGATTCATCCTTGCATTCGAACTTTATATTTTGTTTTTTCTGTATAAGAAGCGGAGAAACTATATTTAATGCTTCTTTTATGGCTGATTTTACATTAAATATTTCTTTGCTCATTTGCATTTTGCCGGATTCGATTTTAGATAAATCCAGCAAGTCATTAATCATTCCAAGCAAATGCACACCGCTGGAATTTATATCTCCTATATATTCAGATTGTTTTTCGTTTAGCTCGCCGAATATTTTAAGATTTAAAGCTTCAGAAAACCCTATAATTGCGTTTAAAGGAGTTCTTAGTTCATGGGACATATTTGCAAGAAATTCATTCTTAATTTTGTCGGCTTCAAGGATTTTTTTATTCTGTTCTTTTATAAGTTCAAGCGTTTTTGTTCTTTCTGTAATGTTTTCTTTGAGGATTTTAAGCTGCATTTTAAATACTTGACTGAGTTCAGCATCTTTTATCAAGTAAGAAGAAGTTGAACTTATAGTTTCAAGGATTGAAACATCGCTTTCTTCGTATTTGTCAGGCTGATTCTGGACAAGGATTATGAAACCGTAAACAGTTTCCCTGATTTTTAAAGGTGAAATTATTGCAGAAAATTCAGTATCATCGCTTAGACTTAGTTCTTTCAATATTGAGCTGTTAAATTCATTGTTGTTATCTACAATGCTCTTGCCGTTTGAAAGGATATAATTTAAAATTTTATCCTTGTCGGTTATAACTTTTCTATAATTAGCCGGATAATCTTTAAATCCGGTTTGGACTTTTGTGACAAGAGTATCTCCTTCAAGCAGAAATATAATGGATTTATCATAATTCACAAGGTTTTTTATCTTTTCCAGAATGCTGTTAAAGATATTTTCTTCAGAATAAGTTTGCTCATCAAAGATTTCCATATTTGTGTGTAGAGTTTTTATAAGCCTGTTATTGAGTTCTTTGATATTTTGATATTCAGAAGCAGGCATTGAGAAAGAAATGATATTTTCATTATTTTTTAAAAATATTGTTTTTGTGAATAAAAAGTTTTTATTTTTTTGGATTAAGTTTATTTCAGAAGAAATCTCGCTGACTTCATTCAGGTTTTTAGTAATTTCAGATATTCGAAAGTCAAAAACTTTATGCAAGCTTAGATTAGAAAATTCATCCTGACTAAAACCGAGTTTATCAGGTAATTTTTCGGAAAAATTTATAATTAAGCCTTCTTTATTAAATACAATATGAAAAATTTTATCAGACTTAGCTAAAATTTCTGATAAATTTAGGTTATATTCCTGATTACGGCTGAATGAATTCATAAGATAATTATAATACTCATTTACAAAAATTTTAAGGTGTAAAAAGTGTATGATATTCCATTTATATTATTAGGGTTCTTGTTGGCAAGTTTTTTCATAGGGATGTATCTCGATAATTTTTTTAAGACTCAATTGCCTGTATTTACAATAGTGTTTACCATTATAGGACTAATTGGCGGGATATGGGCAACTGTTAAAAAACTTATTAAGTAGGTTAGCTTTATTTAACAGCTTGGTATAAATAGACTTCTCCTCCTTTTTGTTCATCTTTCATATATTTTATCAATTTTAAATCTTTTTGGCTCTCTAAATATTTTTTGAAAGCTATTGTTTTTTTTCTTGTTGGTGCGTCATAATCGTTATTATATGTGGCAAAAAACGGAAACCAGATTCGGGATGTTCTCGTTTTTAAAGCTCCTACATCTTTTTTAAAATAATCCAGACTGTTTTTGTTGTCATTATATATTTTTTTATCGCCATAATATAATTTCTCATTACGATTATGTGTTTCATTATCAATTATAAAATAACCTTTATCATAAGGAGTTAAATATATATAATCAGTTTTTTCCATATTTTGTTCTATAAATACAAGAAAATCGTTAATTTTTATATTTGTTCTTATATGAAAGTAATTTTTGGTATTAAAAGGTATCTGAAATAAAATAATTCCACTTACTAACAGGAGTATTCCGTTTTTAATAATATTATTTTTAATAAATTTATCAAAATAATTAAGATATTCCAGATTTTTTGCGACAAAAATTATAACAATCGGAGCTAAAAACAGTATTAACCTGTCACCAAAAGGGTAAGCTTTTATACAGGAAGCTGCAAGTGTAAGTATTATTGGGAGCACAAGCAATACTGATTTTCCTTTCTTTTGAAAAATACAAAGACCTGCGCCGGTTAGTAGTAATAAATACATTAAAATTGAAGGATGAATTACGCTTTGGAAAGTTATATTACAAAGTTGATTCAGAACAAGCAAAAACCAATTCCAATCAGGAGGAATCGGCATAAAATAATCTTTCCAATATGATAAAAAATAATCTTTACTGCGAAGATAATTAGAATAAGCAAAGACAGATGAAATTAAAAAACTTACTAACCATATGTAGCATATTGTGGATAATCTTAATAAATTGATTTTTTGTTTTTTATTAAAATATATAAAGCCATAATAAATTCCAACAGAAGCTAATATAAAAACAACGGGATAAGAGAACCAGACCATGACAAGACCTAATAAAGAAGGAATAAACATATTTATTATTTCTTTATTTAAAAAGTATTTTGCCATAATAAAAATACTTAATGTTGCCATCAAATCTACAGAATATGGTTTAAAAAAAACGCTGTATGATACTAAGGAGCCGGACACCGCAAAAATAAACACACCAAACAGCAGGCTTTTTGAGGATAAATAGTCTTTTGCAAAAAAATAAAATAAAAATATTGAAAATATTCCGCTTAACATAGGGAAAATTCTTAGAGCCAGTTCGTTTATTCCAAAAATATTGGAAAAACATTTTGAGATTACCATAAATCCAACAGGCGCAGCCTGATTAAACCAATATAAAGGTGTAAAAATCAGCTCATGAAAAGTTTTTTGTTTAAGAATATTTATTGCTAGTGAACATTCATCACCTTCAAAGGAATATTGTTGTAAAAAAATATAAAGCCTAAGAAACCCCCCTAAAAAGATAGAAAAAAATAGAAAAAGATAAAAATATTTATTTTGTTCTATTTTTTTTATTAGTTCTTTAAACACGATAAAGCCTTTAATATTTTGAAATTTCTAGCATTCAAGGTTTTGTTTAATTATATCGGTTGTAATCCCCTGTGCTTTAAGCGAATCAAGAAAATTTTGAGCGGCTTGTCTTTGGATATTTTGAGGAACGACTCTTAATAGTTCTACTGCTTTTGCTAAAACAGGATCCTGATCATACCAGCGGCTGCCGTTGGTATGTTTAACTTTTTCATAGAAAGCATCAATAGCTTCTTTTCCAACATGGTCTTCAATTTTAGCTAAAAAAACTTCCGCTTGATCTCTAAGATCATCCTGAAAATTTCTTAACAACTCCATGACTTCCATTAATAAAGGATCATGGTCATACCAACGTTTATAATCGGCCATTTTATTGATTTCCTTGATTTAAATTAGAAATTTGCTTAAACCTATTTTATTAAAGTTTAAGTTTTATATTTATCTTATTTTAGTATAACTTAATTTAAAAATTAAATTACATGAATTTCATCTGCAATAAGTTTAGCATTAATATCGTTTTCAGTAATATTAACTCTTTGAATATCAGCACCTAACCCGGAGAGCTTTTCCATTACTTTTTCATAGCCTCTATCAATATGATAAAGATCAGTAATTTCGGTAGTTCCTTCAGCGCATAACGCTGCAACAAGAAGAGAAGCTCCTGCTCTAAGATCGCTAGCTCTTACTTGAGCACCTGTAAGGGATTTTACGCCTTTTACAATTGCTCTGTTTCCTTCTTGTTGGACATTAGCACCCATTCTTGTTAATTCACCTATTTGCCTGAATCTGTTTTCGTAAATGCTTTCGGTAATTACACTTATTCCTTCAGCCACAGCTAATACAGACATAAATGGCGATTGCAGATCAGTAGGAAATCCGGGATGCGGTTGTGTAACTATATTAACGGCATTAATAATCTTTCCGCAAGAAATTTCAATACTAAACGGATCAAGAATATTTATGTTTGCGCCCATATCAGTTAATTTGCTTATAACAGCACTTAAATGACTGGGGAAAATGTTTCTTATAATACCTTTTCCTCTTGTAGCAACTATTGCTGCTATATAAGTACCGGCTTCAATTCTATCAGGAATTGTAGTATAAATTGTCGGATGTAAATCTTTTTGCTTAACACCATTAATAATTATTTCAGAAGTTCCTGCACCTGTAACATCTCCGCCTAATGCATTAAGGAAGTTAGCAAGATCTACAATTTCAGGCTCTTGTGCGGCATTACTGATAATAGTTGATCCTTCTGCAAGTATAGCAGCGATCATAATGTTTTCAGTTGCACCAACGCTTGGTCTATCAAGATAAACAGTTGTACCTACAAGTTTTTTTGCTTTAGCAATAACATAGCCGCCTTCGATTTTTATCTGAGCGCCAAGTGCTTCAAGTCCTTTGATGTGGAAATCTATTCTGCGTTCACCGATGGAGCATCCTCCTGGAAGTGCAACTTTTGCTTCTTTACATCTGCCAAGCAGTGCACCTAATACAGTAAATGAAGCTCGCATTTTGCTTACAAGCTCATAGCAAGCTTCAACGCTTGTTAATGTAGTAGCATCTATTATAATTTTCTTTTCATCGGTGTCATAATCAACTTTTGCGCCTAAACTTCTGAGTACTTCAACCATTATTTGTACGTCAGCAAGTTCCGGTACGTTATGAATTTCACATGCATCATCTAATAAAAGCGCGGCCGCCATTAACTTAAGAACAGCATTTTTAGCTCCGCTTATATTAATTTCACCTTTTAATTTCTTCCCACCATTTATTAAAAACTTCTGATCCAAGAAAGTTTCCTCCTAAAGCAAAATCTGTTTACATCCTTCATGATCTTTAAAATAACTTTTGAGTTTTGATTTTAAAAAATATTATAAATATTATTCAGCCTTAATATTAATATCTACAAATCATTAAGTAAACCTCGATATCTGAAATTTTGTTTTTGAAAGGTTAAAATTGATGATTGTAGTGGATATACAGCATTAATAAAAATAACTTAACAAAAATCTATAAATTTAAGTAATTACAATTTTACCAAAAGTATACTCGTGTGTTTATCAGCTTATAATATGATTTTTTCTATTTTTTAATCGACATACTTTTAACATGCTAGCACCATAAGTATGAATTATCAATGTATATCAGGCTAATAAACTTTCCGGTTAGCTTAAATAAATAAAATATTTGAATAAATACCCGAATAAACTAATTCTTTATAATGTTAATTTAAGAATTGGATATATGAATTTTTTCAAATTTATGGCATGATAATCCTGCTTTGTAAGTACATTAAATTAATAAAAATTTATTTGATACTTGTATAAATAGTTACTAAGCGGTTAAATATAACTGGTAAAAATATTATAAATTTGCCATAATAATATTGTAACAATTTGTAACAAATGCGTTTTGAAAAAATTAAATTTTCATCATTATTTGAGGAGACTATTAATGAAAAAATACCAGTCAACAGGTGTCTATATAACTTTATTAGTTATTATAATGGCATTTATAGCATCTTTAATGACCACAAAGCCAGATGCAATAAAAGACATATCTTATTCAGCTTTCATAAATAAAGTAAAACAGGGAGAAATCAAGAAAGCTTCTATCTCTGAAGATTATTTAATTGCTGAATCAAAAGATAAATCTTCCAAACAACCAGTAAAGTATAAAGTTTTAATTCCTATGAATGATCCGGGATTAATAACCAAGCTTGAAAACAACAACGTTGATATAAACGTAAGCCGTCCCAGTAATTCAGGACAATGGATAGGACTTATCGGCACATTGATATTTCCTTTATTCTTGCTGATAGCATTATTTCTGATGTTCAGAAGTGCATCAAGCGGTGGTTCTCAGGCTATGTCATTCGGAAAAAGCAAAGCAAAAATGATGCTTGATAATAAAGTTAAAATCACATTTGCTGATGTAGCAGGTATTGATGAATCCAAACAGGAACTTGAAGAAATCGTTGATTTTCTTAAAAATAGTCAGAAATATCATACCCTTGGTGCAAAAATCCCAAGAGGAGTTCTTCTTGTTGGTGCACCCGGAACAGGTAAAACCCTTCTTGCAAAAGCAGTCGCCGGAGAAGCTGGTGTGCCTTTCTTTAGTATAAGCGGTTCAGACTTTGTTGAAATGTTTGTAGGTGTTGGTGCTTCACGTGTAAGAGATTTGTTTGAGCAGGCTAAAAAACATGCGCCTTGTATTGTATTCATAGACGAAATTGACGCAGTAGGCAGACAAAGAGGAGCCGGTATGGGCGGCGGCCATGACGAAAGAGAACAAACGTTAAACCAACTTTTGGTTGAAATGGACGGTTTTGACGGAACAACCGGAATTATAATAGTAGCCGCTACAAACAGGCCTGATATTCTTGATAATGCTTTATTAAGACCAGGCAGGTTTGACAGACAGGTTGTAATTGACAGACCTGATATACTTGGACGTGAAAAAATTCTTGAAGTTCACGCAAAAGGCAAACCTTTTGCACCTGAAGTAGACTTAAAAACTCTTGCTAAAAGAACTCCTGGTTTTACAGGTGCTGATTTATCAAATTTAATAAATGAAGCAGCGCTTTTAGCGGCTCGACATGAGAAAAAAGAAATAGATATGTCGGATTTAGAAGCTGCAATAGATAAAATAATCGCAGGACCTGAAAAGAAAAGTCGCATCATCGATGATCAGGAAAAAGAAAATACCGCATATCACGAAGTTGGACATGCTCTATTGGCGAAATTACTCAAGGGTTGCGATCCTCTTCATAAAGTTAGTATTATCCCTAGAGGTATGGCACTCGGTGTAACTATGACTTTACCTGAAAAAGATCATTTGACTTATAGAAAATCCCAGTTGCTATCTAGAATAGCTATGCTTTTGGGCGGAAGAATCGCTGAAGAAATAACATTTGGTGAAGGAGAAATATCAACAGGCGCATCGAATGATATAGAAAAAGCTACTGATTTGATAAGAAAAATGGTTACATCTTACGGGATGAGCGATAAAATCGGACCAATCGCAGTAGGCAAGAGAAATGAACATGTTTTCATGGGCAGAGACTTTGGTGCAGACAAGAACTATTCTGAAGAAGTCGCGTCTATTATTGATAGAGAAATAAAAACCATAATCGAAGAAAGATATGAATTCGCAAAGAAATTGCTTCTCGAAAACAGAGATATAATTGAAGAAATAGTAAAAGTTCTTCTTGAAAGAGAAACACTGGACGAAAAAGAAGTTGATGAAATCATTGAAAGAATTCGTTCAGAAAGAAACGTTCAACCAGCATATTAAAAAGTATAAAAATAATGACAGATAATAAAAAAAACAGACAAATTCCTCATTCTTTAGATCCTGATTACAGAAATAAGAATTTTGAAGAAGTTGAGACTAATTTTACTGATGAACAAGCGCAGGTAGAGGCGAAAAGGTGTCTTGAATGCAAAAATCCTAAGTGCGTTCAGGGATGTCCCGTAAATGTAAATGTTCCCGGATTTATTTCTGAAATAAAAAAGGATAATATTGAAGAAGCAGGAAAAATTATAAGACAGACCAATGCTTTGCCGTCTGTTTGCGGGCGTGTTTGTCCTCAGGAAAAACAATGCGAAGGCTCATGCGTTCTTGGAATAAAAGGCGAACCTGTTGCAATAGGTGCTCTTGAAAGATATACCGGAGATAAAACTCAGGCAGAAGTACCCGAGATTAAACATACCGGTAAAAAAGTTGCCATAGTTGGTTCAGGTTGTGCAGGAATGAGCGCTGCTGCTGATTTAGCAAAGTCTGGTCGCAGTGTTACAATCTTTGAGGCACTTCATTCTGTCGGTGGCGTTTTGCGTTATGGAATCCCAGAATTCAGGCTGCCGAGAAAAGTACTTGACAGGGAAATTGAATATCTTAAAAAGCTAGGGGTTGAATTCAAGACTAATGTTGTCATAGGAAAATCCCTGACTATTAACGATTTGTTTGAAGAAGGATTTAAAGCAATTTTTATATGCAGCGGTGCAGGGTTGCCGATGCTTCTGCATATTCCGGGTGAAAGCCTAAACGGAGTTTATTCCGCTAATGAGTTTCTTACAAGAGTAAACCTGATGAGGGCTCATCAGGATGATTACCACACTCCGATAAGAATAGGCAAAAAAGTTGCCGTAATCGGAGGCGGAAATACTGCTATGGATTCTGCCAGAACCGCTAAAAGAATTGGTTTTGATGAAGTTACTATTGTTTACAGGCGTTCAGAAGCAGAACTTCCTGCCAGGCTGGCTGAAATTGAACACGCTAAAGAAGAAGGCGTAAGGTTTATGCTGTTGCATTCACCTGTTGAAATTAGCGGATTACGAGCAGAGGCTGTAGAGGCCGCTTCGCCGACTCAGAATGCCGTTTATGGCGAGCAACCAAGAGGCGAAAACGGATATGTAAGCGGTTTAAAACTTCAGGTTATGGAATTGGGCGAACCTGACGCATCAGGAAGAAGGTCACCTGTGCCAATAGAAGGCAAAATTATTGACATGGATGTTGATACAGTAATTGTTGCTCTGGGGACAAGCCCTAATCCTATAATTCAGCGCTCTGTTGTCGAAGAAAACCTAGACCTTAAGGTAAATTCTAAAGGTTATATAATTACAAATCCTGATACAGGCGAAACTTCTATTGAAGGCGTATGGGCAGGCGGTGATATTTCTCCTGCGGGAACCTCCAACGCAATTAATGCTATGGGCGCAGGAAAACGCGCCGCTGTTTCCATTAATGAGTACCTTATGTCATTCTGAGGGCTTTAGTCCGAAGAATCTGTCCATATGAGTATTAAAGCTTAAATCCCAAAAGGGACAGATGTTTCGCTTCACTCAACATGACAGAGTAAAAATTAATTAGCAATTGGAGTGTGATTTATTAATAACTTTAATCTTATATTTATAATTAGATTGCCACGTCGCCTCTTCGAGTCTCCTCGCAATGACAGAAATAATTAAGCTTGAGCCTGTTGGGCAGGAGCGGAAGCGTTATGGGCTTTTAACTGCCAGTAATCACCGATAAGCGAAAGTCTTGCATCTTTTTGCGGAGGAATGTATTTTCTGATGACATCCTTCGGTAGATTTGCATGGTGGAGTGTTCTTATAAGCTCGCTGACTTTGATGAAGGAAGGTGCATAATTATCGCCATCATCAGTATCATTGTATTTGAAGAATTTTTCTCCTGTTTTATCTTTAACTATTCCTGTTAAAAGAACTTCATGCCCGTTTGCGGAAACAAGGTTGCCTTTTTCATCGACATCAGTAAGGAATCCCACCATGATATTTTTGCCGCGGTTTAAGGTTTCCGTAAGCTGAGCCTCGGTTGCCTGCGGATCAAAATTGTATTTGTTGATTTTTGTAAGGTTTTCATCGAGATCCATGTATGTTACAGAATCTTTTCCGCCTTCATAGTCGACGATTGATTCCATAAATGCGCCTTCTTCCTGATTAAGACCCCTGCCG
>Ga0209212_1001908_pt1 | contig 31618 bp, 35 predicted proteins | sample RifGroC2_FD_183996 | JGI IMG/M metagenome (GOLD analysis project Ga0209212, IMG submission 183996) | Groundwater microbial communities from Rifle, Colorado, USA - Groundwater C2 (SPAdes) (version 2) | ecosystem: Environmental > Aquatic > Deep subsurface > Groundwater | place: Rifle, Colorado...
ATAGTTGCTTGTCTGTCCTGCGTCCCGCGCATCAACACCTCCAAAGATACAATTTCAGCCATCTTAACATGCGCAGCGATCGTCAGTATAGAAAAAACTTTCAGAATAGGAGTTTTTCAGCAACCTGCTAGTGCCTGGTTACGCTGCGTTGCGCAATCGCTCGGTCGATTAGGCTTCTAACTGTGTCGGCAACCTGCAAGAACTCGAACTTCTGTATGAAATGTAAGGGGCCTAACTCAACAAACAACTTACCGAACACCTCATCCGCGAAGCTACTCGATATTAACGGAATATCCGCAAAGTCGATGGAAATCCTCTGGTCCTCACACATCAACGCGAGATTCTTGAGCTTTGTGCGCACCGGTACCGCAGCAAGGCGAGAACCGAATGAAGCGGCCTCCTCTTTCATCGAGAAAAGGATTTTATTGTTATCGCCAGATTCGTACCTTGTTTCGATGTAGTCGGTCGGCACATCAGAGCTTGTTCCGAATTTTAGAGCATCACGCAAAACCCCCGGTTTGGAGCAATCAATACAGGCAACGACAAGCGTGCCAGCATACGGGATCTGCTGACGGCGGATATGCAAACCACCTTGATCGTTGTAGTTCAAAAGTGCATCTCCTGAATGAATCTGAAAGTAACCGCCACTAATGCGGCAGATCTGGAAACTCCCAAAGAGCCCGTTTCCCTGACCTACCTCCGTGTCTCGCGTAATACCTTCTCTAATTGCGCGTTCGAGTGCCTCTACATCAGATGTTATTTCCGGATGCGTCTCGCGAAGACTCATCGGAATTCCAATGCCTGCATCACAAACAGCAAATTCAACACGTCGTCTTTTCCGCTCGAAGGTTGTCAGTTGCACAAGCCCACCCATTACTGACCGGGCGTGGGTGAGCACGTTGTCTGTAATCTCATTTAGCGACCATTCGATGGCAGCGAAGTCAGTCCTGGTGAAATCAGTCATCGAGCTAAGAACTGCATCGACAATTGTGTTGACAGCGCCATTTTGTTCTGGCGCCGTTATGAACTGGGTGAGAGGGACCTGCGTATGGCCTTTGAAGCGTGACTGGTCTTGGCGAGCCGGGTCGAGGAAATAGGCCCAATTTGTGTTCTTGAAGAGTGTGGCGAGTTTTTCCCTCACAGGTAGCACTAACTCTGTCCTAACTCCTCTCGCGCGTAGGTCCACTACCTGAGCGCAGACAGCCAGCATAGGACCTGCGAAGGCTGCGGTGCACTCGGAAAAGTCGAGCACCAAGTCCTCGTATCCCAGCTCGCTAGCGGCGTCGTCGATTGCTGCCAGAAGAGGATGGAAGTCTGCGTGCCCTAGCACACCATTGATATAAATTCGGTTCCTGTTGCGTGCAATCTGTTCTGGCTCTTGACGCGCCATAACTACAGAATCGCTGCGAATCTGGGTAGGGGCTGTTTGGGGAATCACCTCGACGCGACTCGTGCGACGCCGGATTACAGTGGCCCGAACCCTTCGCTCCACGATTTTCTCGAGCGCCTGGATCTCCCCCAGGGTTTGATCCCCTGCTGTAATGACTCCCTCGGCGACCACATTCTCCTCGCGTACGGTGACCTGAGGCTTTGCTGGGGTTCCCAAGGCAGCCCGGATGCGAGCTACCTCGTTATCCTCAAGGGAACTCTGGGCCTTTTTCCCGCGTATCCCTATCTTTTCGAAATGGGCGATGAGATCCTTGGGTTCTATTCCCAGATCCTTGGCCAGAAGGTGGACTCTCGTCTTCACCATCAGTTACTCCGAGTGTCGAACGCACAACATCAGAAACAGATTTTCCCTAATTTTCCGCCCGATCTCTAGATGGAAAGCTCGATAGAGGCTATTTTTGCGGCAATTAAGAGGCAACCTACTCTATCCTGTGTGCAATTGATTCTTCCGGCTTTGCAATAGCTGAACCGGGAATCATAAGTAGGTCCTCATAGTCACTATCTTTTTTCTTTTCCATCCGCTGACGGTTTCACCTTCAAAATTCTTCGAACTCCACGCTGAAGCCCTTGGAGCGGCTGCGGTGGATACCGGACATGATCCCCTCCACCACCCAGCGCGCCCTCAAGTAAAGGTTGGAAAGGCGCGCCAGTACCAAAGGATCAAAGTAGCTCGTGGACATTGCTCTTTCCGTTTAGCCGAGTTGGCATGGATTTTTCTGCCTGCTTCCTAATTGCACGCCGCCCCGGTGGTTATTCCTGAGGTGCTGACAAAGGACCAAATTCCGGTGCCCGGGGTGCATCCCACGGTGGCCCCGCCGCTGATGACAAACGTGGTGGCCCCGCCACTCGGAGTAATATTAATCCCAGGACTCTGTAGAAAGCCCCAGGATTGTAGATCTGCTAGACCCGAGGAGTAGGAGAGCTTGTCCGTGTAGTATGCCTCCTGGGAGATGGTGGCATTCTTGATGTTGGATTTGACATCGGCGTCGAACCCCCGGCGGCGGTAAGAACTAAGCTGAGGGATGGCGATCGCGGCCAAGATAGCGACAACGGCTATGACGACGAGAATCTCGATAAGCGTGAAGCCCCCTTGGGAGCCTGTGCCCGCTCTTTTCATATTCTCGTAACTCCTCTCTGCGGTTACTGACTCACCCCGCTTACCACCAACATCCTTCGTCCTTTCAGATAAAAGTTGGAAAGGCTATGAGAGCCATAGGATCAAAGCAGCTTCTTTCTCCGTTGGTCATCCTCCTTAACGAAACCTTATCATATTACACCGCTGAGTGAAAAAGGAAGACTGGAGAAGGAAAACTAAGCGATCGGTCTGAAACGCCGTGCTAGGTAGTGACAGGGAATTTGTTCCATGCTTCCCAGATGTTCTTAGAGACATCAGCATATTGCGCCGCTGACCCAGCTATCTCAGCGCCAAACCAGTGGGCGAACTCTTCATGCACGATCCGCTGGACATCGTCAGGCGACTTTGCCTCGCAGAGTCGTGGCAAAATCGTACGCACTTCCACATCATATTCGTCGTCGGGCGCCCCGATTGCGATGAGTCGAATCGGATCCGCCTCCCGCAGGAGCCGAGACACCTCCGTGTAGAGGGTGCCATAAGCTTCCCTCAACGACACCTGTCTTTTCCGACGGCCTTCACTCATGACTGCTGACACTATGCGGAGCGTTCTTTGCCTCACGAGCCTGTAGAAAAAGTCCCAACCACTAAAAAAAGTGTACAAATTGGGGGTACCCCAAATGGTACCTCGATCCGAGATCGTTGCTTAAACGCTAAATACGGAGGTCGTTTTTTTGTAACTTTTTCGATCTACCTTTTTCCACAGCCTCAACAGTACGACTCACCGGCACCGCGAAGCGGCGTCCCTGTGCAGCCGCTAGTTAGCATTTCGCTCGTTCAAAGACGAGTCGCATGAGTCGTGTCTCCAATGAAAGAGAAGCCTTCTCCAAATCCGCGTATCCGCTCACAAACTGAAATCCTAATGCCTCAAGGATCGTCTTAATTTCGTGTGCGGAATAGACTCGCCAGGAAATCCTTTTGACAACTGGGCCACTTTGTTCAAAACGGGTAATCGTACTGTCGATCCGGCTGGTGAGAAGATCAAATTCACGCTCTTCGCGAACAGGAATTCCTTTGACTATCCTTTCGTCTACCGCTCCGAAGTTGCGAAGAAGAAAATCCCGGTTGAGAATCTCCAGAAAGAGGCGTCCCTCGGGTCGCAAAGCCTCATAGACCTTCTGCAGTATGCGGCGATCCTCGGCATCCTCAAAATACCCAAAGCTCTGATACATGATGATGGCAGCATCATAGCTCTTCCCAAAGTCTGTCTTCCGCACGTCACCTTGAACGAAGGTGGGGATGACGCCAGCGGCTTGGGCACGGGTGGTGGCAAGTGTGAGATAGTCGGCATTGTACTCGATGCCAACGGCCATGATGCCACGCTTGGCCAACTCGATACTGTGTCGGCCCGTTCCACAAAACAGGTCCAAGACCCGTGAGCCCCTCGACAAGTCGAGCTCCTGCACAAGAAAATCCACTTCCTTTCTTGTAGTTGCCTCGGGGATGTTGCCGAAGCCCGTCCTCATGCGGAAGTCGTCATAGAGTTCTTTAAACCACTCCACTGGATCGTCTCGCTCGAAAGGCTAATGTCGTGCTGTGCGGCGGGCCAGCACAGGTGGTTGAATCGGCGCGGCGCTCACGGCCCGTCCGCACGAGCTACTGGTTAGGCCATATACAGTCACGACGGACTCACCATTTCGGACGCGAGCTTAACAAGCGCCTCGGATCGAATCCTTTGGGATTCCTCGCCATAAAGTGTTTGATGGGCCGTGTCGGAAACGATCAGCGCCCCCGCGCTTTTGATATTGAGCACCTTCGAGAAGAACAGCAGTGAACCCAACTCTTGCTCGTGGGCGATGCCTTTGACTTTTTTTAGCGTCTCACCGTATCCCTTGGGCTTCCTAAACACCGAGGGGATCGACACCGTAACGCCCTTATGTACTCGAGTTTGCAAGTGTTTAGTTGCGCGCTCGAACTTAGACTGTACGGTGGCGTCAGCGTGCGCCCATTTGGCATGCGGAGCAAGGATGTTCGTAAAGCCGTCGAGTAAGAGGGTCTTCGACGGCAATATGTAATCGCCAACCGCCGCCTCTTGCGCCCGGCACCACGCGTAGCCAATGAACAGCACTTCTTTACAGCCTCCGTCGTGTAGCACGTGGAGGCCCTCCACAGTGAGGGCTGGGCCGTACACTTGAAACAGCAGTGCGTAGTTCTTTTGCCCACTGCTCACGAGATAGGCGTGATAAACGCCATGTCTCTGCTCAAGGACCTTGTCAAATAGACCAACAATCTGGTCCTCGATGTCGAGCGGATTGCCTCCACCAAAAATAAAAGCTGTCGGTGGTAGCTCAGAGGCGCCGAATTCTGATTTCGCCCAATGTCCCATTTCCCCCTCTGTTCCGAGTTCCACGGTCCTCGTGGCCTAACCATTGAGTATGCTGGTCAGCGGATCCCGGCTCTCAAACTTCCGACGAATGCGGCGATTCTCTCTGGTTTTTTCTAGGACGCATCAAGGTTCTCCGGAACACGCCGTTGCCGACAAATGATGTCACCAACCATTAGACTCCCAGCTTAAGCAGCGTATCGAACGACCTCAAGCTCTGCCGTTTTATCGGCAGACTCCAAGATCTGCTCAACATGTGACAAAACCGAATCGGCTAAAACGTACTCGTTGCAATTAGGACACTGGATGACCGGCAGCCCTTTCACAATAACGATGGATGACTCGGCAACCTTAAAAGGAAGGTCGGTGATTCGATCCTCCATGATGCCACCGCAGCTTCGACAGGTCATAACATCCTACCTCATCGCTTTTCCATCCTCAGACGGCTTCACCTCATTTAGCAACCGGCTGATGATGTCGAGGGAGGAAAGGCCGTCGGCCTGGGCTTTGAAGTTAGACCCTAATCTGTCCGCGACGTGTCACCGACGTGAGTACGTGCGAGGTCGATAAGCATACGTAGCGCCCGGTTTACCGACTGAGAGTCTGAAAAGACAGCAGCCACGTCCGGCTCGAGCAGTACCACGTTCGTCCCTTGCCGGTAACGCTCGTAGTACTTCCCACGGACCCCGCCGCGGATGTCGTACTCAGCCCTCATTTCCTCTTTTACAGTCGGCTTATTCTCCTGACTCATAAATCCTCCGCTCATGTGGCGTTGCCTCACGTGCACCGATGATCCGAATTATCTCTCCCCGATCGGTATGCCAGACAATCAGAACCCTCTGCCGAGATGAAAGCCCAGTGGTGAGAAACCGCTCCTCGCCCTCCGAGTGATCTGGATCGGGGACGGTAGTTGCCAGAGGATTGCCGAAGACCGAGGTGGCCTCCTCGAATGACACACCGTGGTTTGCTTCATTTGTAACAGCTTTTTCCGGATCCCATTCGAACTGCACCTAGCAAGTTTAGCATGGAACGCGTCCGCTTGGAATCATCTAACATTCGTTACACCGTTTCTTTCCCATCCTCCGACGGCTTCACCTCGGAGAGCAGGCGGGAGACGATGTCGAAAGAAGAGATCCCCTCGGCCTGGGCCTTGAAGTTGGGGATGATGCGGTGGCGCAGGACTGACGGGGCCAGAGCCTGGATATCCTCGATCGATACTGCGAAGCGTCCCTGGAGAATGGTCCTCGCCTTGGCGCCGAGGATCAGGTACTGCGATGCCCTGGGGCCACCGCCCCATTCCACGTAGTCCTTGACGAACTGAGGCGCCGAGGGATTTTGCGGCCGGGATTTTTGGCTCAGGGAAACGGCATATTCGACTACAAACGGTGAGGCCGGGACCCGGCGCACGAGATCCTGATAGTACAGGATAGCGCGTCCATCCATTACCTTCTGCGGCGAGGGTTTGCCCACAGAGGTGGTCTGCATGACTATCTGTACCTCGTCCTCAAAGGAAGGATACTGGATTTCGATATTGAGCATGAAGCGGTCGAGTTGCGCTTCCGGTAAGGGGTAGGTTCCCTCCTGCTCTATCGGATTCTGGGTCGCGAGGACAAAGAAAGGGAGATCCAGAGGATAAGTCGTTCCGCCGGCGGTTACCTTGTATTCTTGCATGGATTGGAGCAGTGCCGCCTGAGTCTTGGGGGGCGTACGGTTGATCTCATCGGCCAGGAGGATATTGGTAAAAATCGGCCCTTTAAGAAACTGGAATTTCCTTCTCCCGGTCGCATCCTCCTGAAGGATGTCAGTGCCGGTAATGTCCGAAGGCATAAGATCCGGGGTGAACTGGATCCGGTTGAACTCCAGCTCGAGAATCTCCGCCAGCGTGCTGATCAAGAGCGTCTTGGCGAGCCCTGGAACGCCGACGAGGAGGCAGTGCCCTCTGGAGAAGAGGGCGATCAGGACCTCTTCGACCACCTTATCCTGACCCACGATGACCTTGCGGATTTCGCCCAGCATCGCGTCTCTTTTGGCCGCGAACTCTTCGATCGCAGTAATTTCCTGGTCCCTGATTTCGATTTGCTCCATTCGTTTAACCTCTTTACCTTGCTGTCATGAGACGCTCCAGGGTCGCCTGAGATTTTTTGGCTTGCTCTGGCTTGCCCAACCGAGCGTAGACCTCGGAAAGGAGGCGGTAGATCGTCGGATTAAAGGGGTTGATCTGGATCGCTTCCTCCAAAGCGGCCGCGGCGTCGGGGAAATTTTTGGTTGCGTGGTAGAGATGCCCCAGTTGAATATAAGTGTTTCCTGAATCCGGGTCGAGTTGTTGCGCTTTTTTCAGATGGGGGAGCGCCTCTTCGTAACGTTCCCGCTGGGCCAGGACCCGCGCCAATTTAATAAGGATAATAGGGGAATGGGGGCTCGCCTGCAAGGCGCGCTGGTACTCTTGGACGGCGGCGATAGTTCTGCCTCTCTCCGAGAGCCGGTCGCCCAGGTGGGTGCGGTTGCGCGCGACGACAGATTGGATCTCTTTGAGCTCCACGGCCTCCTCGTCTTCCTTCTGATTCCCTTTGACTTTGAGCCTTCGCACCCGGCTCCCCTCGATTTCCTTGAGCCCTTTGGCTTTGAGGAAATCCTTCCATTGGATCTCAAAGGCTGCATACGGGCTTCCGAGAACCTTTTCGATGGCCTCCTGCGACGGCCTTTTTTCCAGCTCGGATAAGAGCTCGCGGATGCCGTCGTGGCCTTTCCGCTGAACCATGAAATCAACCGCGGAGGCGGCCTCCGCGTAGGCCAATTGGACCTCTTCCGGCGTCTCCAGGTAGATCAGCGAAGGCTCCATCTTTTTAAAACCGACGAACCTATTTTTCTCGAGCGCCTGGACGAGCAGGGTCCGGTTGGAAGGAGTGAGGTAGTCCTCGTTTCCCTTCAACAGCTCCGAATGTCGCCAGCGGGTCTCATAGAAACGGGCCATACCCTCGTGCAGCCAGATCGGCGCCTTGTTGCCGCTCAAGCCGACAATGGCATAGTGGAGGTATTCATGGCTGAGAGAGTCGAGCCAGCGATAGCCATGCATCAAGGCGCGTGGGGAAATGGTCATGATCTTATTGAATTTGCAGATCCCTACCGCGCCGGTCTCCTCGATGTCTCTCAGCGAGAGGGTAGAGATAGCATGGAAGGAAGCCGCGTCCGGGGCTATCTCCACGCGCACCTTTGCCTGCGGAAAGTAGCCGAGTGCCTGACCGATGGCCTGATAACTCTTCTCCAATGTATCCAGGGCGTGCGGTGCCAGGATCCCGTCCTTAACCTCGTCCAGCGAGAGGATAAAATGGGCGCTCTCAAAGCTTTTGAGCTTTTTAACCGTGTCGTGGGTCTGTTGAGTCAGGAGGCGCAGCGCCTGGCGTGGCTCGTTTGCAGCTTCGAGGGCCAGGGCCTGCTCCAGGAAACGCAGCGCCTCCTCATACCGGCCCTGATAAAACCTGAGCCGGGCATGGAGATCGAGGATCGCGGCGGATTTGAGATTCTCGCGAGCCAGTCGGGAGACCATCTCCTCGGCCTGGGGCAAGCGCCAGGCCTCCAGATGCTCCTCGATCTGCTTTAACTGGGGGTCAACCTGAGCCGCAAAAAGATAGAAGGTTGAAGGCTTCGTCCTGAGGCTCAGCCCGAAGGGGTCAAAGGGTTGAAGGGTGAGAAAGGTTAAAAGGATGAAGGAATAAAGGGTCAAAAAGTGAATACGTTGATGCTTCAAAAGTCACTTACTCTGACAGGTTCTTAAAATAGCTCTCGATCTGCTCTTTGAGCTGAGGAGGAACCCCTTTTTTGAGGGATTCTAAAATCTCTTCGCGAAAACTTCGCGGCGCCCTGTAGTCCTCTTTCCCCGGCAGCCGGAACCGTTCCATATCCAGTCCGGTAAGCCCGCCCTCAACATCGAATTGAGGGAACTCGGGCATTCCCGGCAGAGGAACCAGCATCCCGGAAGGGAGGAAGCGGCCCATGCGTAAAAGGCGCGACACCGGCAGGCGTCCGAGCTGCCCCCGTTGGGTGAGCTGCTGCATCGAGTCTTGCATTTGCTGCTGGGACTGCGAGAGGCGGTCCAGGGCCTCGCGCTCCGGAGGAACTGCGCCCTTGGCATCGAGATCGCCCAGGCGACCTTGCGCCTTTCCCATCGAGCCCCCGGCCTCCTGGATGTTTTTTGTGATCTTGGGGTCGAGCGACGGGAAAAGCTGGAAGAGGGAATTCAGCTTCTCGTAGAGATCCTGGGTTCGCTCCTTGACCAGCCCCTGCCGCTGCGAGAGATCGCGCAGTCTCTTTTTCTCTTCCTCCTTCAGGGCCGCAAGCGGTTCCTCAAGGAGGGCCTCGAGGTCCGCCTGGAGCCCCTTAAGGCTTGCCTCGGCCTTGTTTCTCTTTGACTCCTGTTGAGGAGCAGGTTTTTTCCCGAGCTCTTTTCGAGCCATCTCCAGGACCTCGGCAAAACCGGGGAAATCTTTGTTCAACAGCCGCGAGATCATATTCTTGACGAGGTGATTGAGCGTGGCCTCGTCTAACTGATTGCCTGCCGGTCCGCCGCCGCTCTCTGACTCCTCATCAGGGAAGAGCTCTGCCAGGCGGGATAACTCTTCCCGCGCCTGGGACAGGAAGCGCTCCAGCTTTTCCTTCAAAACATCTTCCCTCTCTCCCAGGCCTTTTTTATTGATCCCTTCAGTTGCCACCAGGATCTCCTGCTGCTCGCGCAGGAGCTCTTGCAACTCGCTCGTTGAGCGCGCCATCTCTCCCTGCATCCTTCCCATCGTGGAGGACATGGCCGACTGCTGGGCGCTCTGCAGGGCGGCGACCATCGAGGCCATCTGGTTAAAAAGCTCTCGGGCCAGTCGCATGGCCCCTTCAATGTCTCCCTCCCTGAGCTTTTTCCGGATCTCTTCCAGGGCGGAGAACATCTCGTTGAAACTCAGACCGCGCATCGCTTCGTTGTTGGTAAATTCATCGGGGAGACGAGAGGCGAATTGGGACAAGCCCTGTTGAAGGGCGCCGAGAAGGTTGGCCAGCTGTGAAATCTCCTTGAGGATCGCATCGAGGTTCTTGTCGCCGCTCTTGAGCCGATCCAGCGAGTCCAGCAAACGCTCCTGGCTTTTCAAGAGCTCTTGCGCCGTGGAGGCCATCTCCTGGGCCTTTAACCTCTTGCTGATATCCTCCGCAAGCAGGGACATCCTTTCCAGCTCCGAAGAGATTTCATCGTCCAGCTTGCTCTTTTCTTCGCGGGAAGCGGCCTGCTCTTTCTGCCTCAGCAGCCCTTCCTTGGTGAACTGGAGATTGCGCTTGAGGGCCTCGAGATCCGACCACGTGGCAAAATCCGATAGGCGGTCCTTTTCGCTCCGCTCCATCACCTCTTCGACGTGCTTCAACATCTCACCCAGCCTCTGCTCAAGGTCCCTTTCCCCTGACTCCTGCGGTCGCAGCGGCTCCTTAGCGACCGGGAGAGGTCTCTCCAGGTGGTCGGCCAGGAGATCAACCATTCGGTTGGAGAGATCATGGATTATTTCGGCGACCTGTTTGTGCTCTCCCTTGAGATTTTTCAGTCGCAGTCTCAGGGCCCGCGAGGTGCCCATCTTGGGTCCGGAGACGGTATCATTGTCCAGGATCTCGAGGTGGTAGAGCGCTTCCTCTCCCTCGCGTAGTCCCAACTTCCCCAGTTCCCAGTTGAACCGCTCTCTGGCGATCATCCTTTTGTTTCCCTCTTTCAGAATGGGGAGCTTCTCCTGCCGGTCGCCGATCCTGATAGCCAGATTGACCTCCTGGACGCCAAAGTCGTCCCTGCCGCTGAATTCCAGCGGTAGGGTTTCGTCGCCGTTGACTTCCAGCTCTTCTGCGGGTTTTAAGATCTCAACTACGGGAAAGCCGTCCGGCCGGACCCGGATCTCATAGGAGATAGGAGCGTTGCGGAACCCAAGCGTATCCTCTACCAGGATCCGGTACCTTTGAGACTGAAATAGGACGAGATTGCCTTGGAGAGTCCTTCCATTGATCTTCAAGGGCACCTCCTTGCCTTTCGAGGTGAGCCCTTCGGGCCGAGCCTCAGGCCGAGGCCTCAAGGTCGAACCTTCGTCGAGGAGGATCTTGCCCTTTACGAGCTCTTTGGTGCTGGCGGCTTCTAGCCGTATCGTCGAGCCTCTCATCCCTTCCACGTTTCCCCCTGAAAGCGTTTGTGCCGGCAGCCCTGTGTAGTGAGGAGGATAGAGGGTAAGCTTCAGGTTGCCGATCTCCGGAGGATCAATGGCCTCGATCGCATAGCTGGGGGAGGAGAAAGATCCGGCGACTGCGCGATATTGGAAACTCTTTTGAAGATCCTGAATAGTGGCGGAGAATCTTCCCGACCCTATGGCATCCATGGGGACTCTCTCTTCAGGACCTTTTTCCCGGTCGTCGGCCGCCTCGGACCGGAGGAGCAGTTCCATCGACTTGGGCAGCGCCCCCGAGGCCGCGGCATGGATAGTGACCGTGGAGCCACGGACGACTCGAACACCTTTCGGCGTCACGTCGATCAAGGTTTGAGAGGGGGGGAGATCCTTCAGGGGGCTCAACCAAAGAGCTAAAGTCTCGCCCACCGAGGATGGGTTGAAAAGGACCGTAACGAAGACAGCAATGGTCAAAATCCCCAGGAGACGACTTTTAGCTTTGATCTGTCCTGTCGGAATCAGCTCCTCCACGCGCAGGGACTGGAGCTGTTTTTGTGTTACCTGCAGCAGGGCGAGCACCATGGATGCGGAGATGGCGCCGGCGTGTTTTTTGCCGGCTACCTGTGGATAGAGCTGCAGGCAGTTAATGAGATTGTTTTTGAGGTTGGGACATTTCTTCTCGATATAGAGAGCAGCCCATTCCTTTGGCACGCGCCGGGACCAGCGAAACAGGGTCCAGCCCACGAGAAAGAGCAGGAGGATGGCCGTCAGGATACTGTAGAGCAAAGGGGCGTATGGGAAAAAGCTCTTGATCCCTTGGATGCCGGGCCCCAGGGAGAAGAGGAGCATGAACGATATGCCGATCAAGCAGAGCCCTTCGACCCCTTTGACCATCTTCAACCGGCGGATGAATCTGGCCAGGAAAGTTGAGAGCTCTCTGTATTCTTCTTGGCCCATGGTCTATCGAACAAAGCCATCTTACTATCGAATCTTTTGCCTGTCCATCCTGCTAAAGTTGCAGGGGGACTTCCTCTCCCTTCGCTTCCGTGTCTCGTCGGCGGGCCGGGCCTGATATTTGCCATTCGATGGCCCAGGGTTTCGCTTAGCTTCAGAAAGCCCTTGCGACTGGGGCCAGATGCAAACTTTACGGAGATGGGCTATAGTGGCCGCAACCGAAGAGGAGAGATTGGGTGCCCGTAGCAGCATCGTACCTTTTTGAGGTTTCCACACCGCTTGGTTTTTTGGTTCGGACAACGGCTAGCTATTGGGCTCTAATTGAAGAGAAGCACCCAGAGATTGCAGGACAGCAAGTTGAGGTCCAAACATGTCTCCGCTCTCCAGAGCAGATCAGACAAAGCAAACAGGAGAGCACGGTTTATCTCTTCTACCGTTCTCGACCACCTTATCACCTGTGTGTTATTGTTAAACGACTCAACGATACGGGTTTCGTGATAACATGTTACGTGACGGATAAGATCAAGGAGGGGGATAAAATATGGCCCACATCCGAGTAATCCATGATCCGGTTGGGGAGACGCTGACAGTTTACTGGGCAGAACCTAGTGCCGATCAGATCTGTGAGGAGACAGGAGAAGGTATCGTTCTCATCAAAGATGCGCGGACGAGTGAGGTCATAGGCTTTGAGCGTCTTTATTACAGGCAGGAGTCAGGAACGAAGACAATCACGGTCGAGACCAGAGACGTAACCTTGTGAGGTCTGATGGGTTTGTATGAAAATAAGCTATGACGCGGAGGTAGACGCACTAAGCATCACGTTTCGGGAGACGACTGTGACCACGAAGCATATGGGTGAAGGCATAGCTGCAGATTATGATGCCGAAGGCAAGTTGGCCGGCATCGAGATCCTGGATGCCGTGAAGCGGTTCGGCGGGCGAGAGACTCTCCGGCAGGTCATCATCGAAGGCCTGGGTCCCACCCAGCGGGCTTGACTTAACTGCTGCCATAGTTTGACCAGCCAATAAAAAACCCGCCTTCAGCGTGAGATCGAAGCCACCGACCGCCAGATCGGCCGACTCGTTTACTCCAGAGGCCTTACCCTCAGCCCACACAGGTAGCAAGTCCGTTCCTCTTGTGGTATGAAAAATCTTCAGCTAGACAAATCGGGAGAGAGAGAAAACTCCGGGAAAGGAACTGCAGACGAAATGTTAGGTGTAGACCAGGAAACACTGATTCTTCATGAGGGCCATGATGATGACGAGGATGAAGGTGCGGCCGACATGCCGATGGACGAAGAGCACCCAATGTGGCGCTCCGAGCGGATCGCTCTCACGTCAGTGGGAATCGACATCGGTTCCTCCACCTCCCATCTCATTTTTTCCCGGCTGGTGCTGCGCCGCCAGGGCCTCGCGCTTTCCAGCCGTTTCGTGGTGGTCAAGCGGGAGATCCTGTATGAATCTCCGATTTTGCTTACCCCTTATCTGGATAAGACGACGATCGACACGAAGAAGCTCGACGAGTTTATTCATGAGGCCTACCACCAGGCCGGATTGACGCCAAAGGATATCGATACCGGCGCGGTGATCGTTACCGGAGAGGCGGCAAAAAAGAAAAACGCGGAGGCCATTGTCGCTCTCTTTTCCGCCCAGGCCGGTAAATTTGTCTGCGCGACCGCAGGGCATAATCTCGAAGCCATCCTGGCCGCTTACGGCTCCGGCGCAGTGGCGATGACCGTGAACGAAGGCGGCAACTGCACGGTCATGAACGTGGATGTCGGCGGGGGCACCAGCAAGATCGCTATTGTGCAGAAAGGGGCGGTGGTCGACACCTCCGCGCTGGAAGTAGGAGCCCGCCTTGTCGCCCTGGATGCCAGCGGCAAGATCGATCGCCTGGAAGACGCAGGGGTCAAGATCGGGGAGGCGGCCGGGGTTTCTCTCGCCCTGGGGGACGGCCTTAAAGAAAGCGACAAAGAGAAAATGGCCGCCACTCTATGCGACTGCCTCTTCGAGGTGCTGGAGCGGGGCCGGATCTCTCCTTTGACCCGCAGTTTGATGCTGACCCCGGAAGTTGGTTTTAAGGAACCGATCGATGCGGTGATGTTCTCCGGCGGGGTGGCCGAATACATCTATGGTTTCGAAAAAAGGGACCTCGGGGATCTAGGGAGCCATCTCGGGCAGCGGGTGCAGGCGCGGGCGCAGAAGCTCGCCGGCAAGATTGCGCTGAAGCCGGCGGATGTGCGCATCCGCGCTACGGTGATCGGCGCATCCCAATACACGGTTCAGGTCAGTGGCAACACCATATTCCTCTCGCACCCGGATCTGCTGCCGCTGAGAAATTTGCAGGTGGTTACCCCGCAGATCGTGCAGAAGGAGCCGCTGTCTACGGCCGAGGTGAAGGGGGCAGTAGAGCGGGCTTTGCAGCGCTTCGACATCCACGATGGCGAGAGGGCAGCCGCACTGGCGATCCATTGGGAGCTCGGCCCCTCCTATCCTCTCATTCGCACCCTGGCGGAGGGGGTTGCGGAGGCGATGAAAGGGCATATCAGCAAAGGGCAGCCCCTGGTGCTTGTCTTTGATGCGGATATCGCAAAGCTGGTAGGCAACATTATCGAGCGGGAACTTTTGCCCGGCTCAGGCATCATTTCCATTGACGGGATCGATCTCAAGGACTTCGATTTTATCGACATCGGCGAAGAACTTCCCGAAGCCAAGGCCGTACCGGTCGTGATCAAGTCCTTGATCTTCCGTCATACGGAATGGGGCCGGGGGATTGACCATCACCATTAGGCCGGCGGCGGCTATCTTCGCTGTTCCCGGTCGACCGAACCGAATCTAGTCGGCGCTATCCAGAAAGATGCTTTACCGGGACCTCAGAGAGTGGCTCGCAAAGGTTGAAGAGGCCGGGGAATTAAAGACCCTGCCCGGCGTGGACTGGAATCTCGAGATGGGAGCGATCGCCGAGCTTTATCCGGCCTATGCGGTTCTCTTCGACTCCATCAAGGACTACCCGGCCGGCTATCGCGTATTGGTCGGGCTGTTGAATTCCCTGAAGCGTTCGGCATTGACCAGCCACCTGCCGTTGGATACGGATCGCAGCAATTTCATTTCAGCTTGGCGCGAGCGGCTGCGCAATCTCCGCCCGCTTTCTCCGGTCGAAGTGGGGAGCGGACCTGTGCTGGAGAACGTCAAGAGCGGGAAGGAAATCAATCTTTTGGATTTTCCTGTCCCCAAGTGGCATGAACTGGACGGCGGCCGTTACATCGGAACCGCGGATGTGGTGATCACCAAGGATCCGGATGAGGGATGGATTAATCTCGGCACCTATCGGGTGATGGTCCACGACCGCGACGCTCTCACTCTCTACATATCGCCGGGAAAACATGGCCGGATCCATCGGGAAAAATATTTCGCTGCCAAGAAACCGTGTCCCGTCGCCATTACCTTCGGCCAGGACCCCCTGCTTTTTCTTTTAGCGTCGAAACAGATGCCATTTGGCGAGAGCGAATACGACTACGCCGGCGGAGTACGGGGAGAGCCCTATGAGGTGATTCGCGGCGAGATAACCGGTCTCCCCATCCCGGCCCATGCAGAGATCGCCGTGGAAGGGGAGATTCTTCCTGATGAAAAAGTTTCTGAGGGGCCGTTCGGCGAGTGGACCGGTTATTACGCGAGCGGGGAGCAGAAGGAAGCCGTGGTGCGGGTCAAGCGGCTGCTGTACCGCAATAATCCCATCATTACAGGTTTCCCGCCGTTTCGCCAGCCCGCCGGGGCCGATACCTGCAACAGCCTGGTTCGGGCAGCGGCCATATGGAATACTCTGGAGCAGGCCGGCGTGCCGGATATCCGTGGGGTCGCCTGCTACCAGGCATACTTTTTCACCGTCGTCGCCATCCATCAACGCTACCCCGGACACGCGCGCCAGGCGGGTATCCTCGCTTCCAATTGCGACAACGCGGGCTACATGAACCGGTATGCGGTCGTAGTGGACGATGATATTGACGTGGCTGATTTCAACGATGTCCTCTGGGCCATGTGCACTCGCGTCGACCCGGCCAGGTCCATCGAAATTACCGAGCGCGGTTGGAGCGGGCCGCTCGATCCGATCATCCCGAAAGCAGAAAAGGGATTGAACTCGCGCGCCATCATCGACGCCTGCCGTCCGTTCGAATGGATGAAGGATTTTCCTCCCGTGTCCGGGGCAAGTAAGGAGTTGAAGGATAAGGTCAAGAAAAAGTACCGCTTCCTTACGGACTAGAAAGAGAAGAGACCATGCGCGAGATCGTGAGCGATATTTTTACCTGGCCCTGGTTCTCTGAGCCGCACGGCTACAATTTTAACGGCTACCTCGTTTGTCACCCAGGGGGAAATCTCTGCATCGATCCCGTCGAGCCGACAGAAGATGTCTTGGAGGAAATTGCCCGGTATGGTGTGAGCCGCATTCTCCTCACCAACCGCAATCACTCACGCGCCGCCAATCGGGTGCGCGCCCGCGCCGGAGCGCGGACTGCGCTCCATCCCGCAGACGCTCCTCATGCCCGCAGCCAGGGAACCGAGCTGGACGACGAACTCAAGGTCGGGGAAAAAGTCGGTCCGTTGCTAGTGGTGGGAGTGCCCGGCAAGTCTCCTGGCGAGATCGCGCTCCACTGGCCCGAGCGCAGGATTTTGATCGTGGGAGATGCGTTGGTCGGTGCTCCGCCGGGACGCTTAAAGCTGCTGCCGGAAAAAGTGGTGGACAACCCTGCGGCCCTGCGCCAGAGCGTGCGCGGACTACTCTCCTTGGAGTTCGACATTCTTCTTCCCGGTGACGGAGAGCCGATTCTCAAGAGCGCCAAGGAGCGGCTGAGAGAGCTGGTAGACTCATTCCTCGATTGAGCACGAGTGCCCCGCTCAAATCTTTCCGTAAAAGGAGAAATATTTCCGGTAATGGCGCAGTTTCGTTCGGTTCTCTTCTGAACGAAACATCCAAGACTGTCATTCTGAGGCCGCAGGCCGAAGAATCTGACGGAGTGTCAGGGGGTTAGCGAGATTCTTCGCCTCCGCTTTGCTTCGGCTCAGAATGACACTCCCTCTCCTTTTTTTCCAAATTGAACCACTACCATATTTCCAGCCACGTTGACTTCGGTAAAAATTTCTAATATCCTTTAAAAATCTCGCTATTACGGGTGCTTAAGCCTTATGGAAGAGTTAACCGGCTTACAAAACTTCCTGGAGATTGTTACCAAGCCCGATAACATCCCTATTATCGGCATGCTTCTGTTAGTTCTCTTTTTTACCTGGATCGGCCTAAAGCAGGCGGTTCGACACGACAGGCTCACCGACGAAGGCAAAAAGGACGAGATCCCTGACGAGATGTGGAAATAGATGTTAAGGGCCTGGGGCTTGTGTCTCACAGTGCTCTTGGGGATAAGTTTTTCTCTCGCCTATGGGATGGCCGATTCATCTTTTCTCAAAGATAGCCAGTGGGAGCAGGGTAAAAAATTTTTAGCCGAAGGAAAGGCCAGGGAAGCGAAGGAGACCTTTGCGGCCCTTGTGAAACGGCATCCCAAGGAGCCGGACCTTTATCTTTTATTGGGGATTTCTTCTCTTAGGTTGCGCGCGGCGGAGGCGGCTGAGATCTATCTCAAGCAGGCGCTGGCCCTAGCACCGGACCACGTGGAGGCCAGGACCCTTCTAGGTTGGATAGATCTGGAAGTGCGAAAAGATTACGCCTCGGCCGTCAAAGAATATACCAGGGTAATTGAGCTGAGGCCTGATTTTGCTGAACCCTATAATAATCTCGGTGTGGCCTTTAAGAAAAAGGGGGATTTGGAAAAGGCGATCGTGAACTTCAATCGGGCCTTGGAGCTGCGCGGGGATTACAGTGAGGCCTGGAGCAATCGGGGATGGGTCTATATCCAGCAAAAGAGATGGCGCGAGGCGCGCAGCGATTTCGAACAGGCGTTAAAAATCAATCCCCGCGATGAGGGGGCGCTTTACGGCATGTCCCAGGTGCTTCGAGAAGTACGGGACTATGCCGGGGCCCAGAAGGCTTTGAGCGGCCTTATGGGTCAATCCCCCAATTTCGTTTATTGGCTGGAATGGGGGGAACTCCAGCTCGTTCGTTATTATTGGGCGCTGCTTCTGATCGCGGCGGCGTTGTTCTTGCAGGCGCAATATAAAAAGGCAAGGAGAAAGTCTCATGGCGGTTGAGTCTACAAAGAAGCGCAAAGGAACGGCTCTTCTCGCCGTAATGGACGAGAACTGTTCGAGCTGCGCGGGTTCTCCCTTGTGTGAGCTCCATTGCCCGGTAGAGGACTGTATCAACCTGTTGTATGAAGAGGTGCCTCAAGGGGGTCTCAAGCCGTATCGGGTGTGGGTGGACAATGACAAGTGCATCGGCTGCCAGATGTGCTACAGCGATGATCTCACCAAAGTTCATCAGCACAAGGAGACCGGGGAGGTCTACTATGAATATGCCGGCCGCTTCTACGACAGCTCGAGAAAGCCGCTTGAGCCGGATAAAATGCCGAAGAAATTTCAGCTTCAGCTCATAGGGACGGAGTCGGAAGATCGACTGGATAAAAAGATCTGCCCCTGGGACGCCATCAAAATGTACGAATTCGACGAGGGATTGGCAGTCGCGCAGTATTTTTATGATGCCGAAAAGATCAAGACGGTGAACGGCCTCTACGTTATCGATCCAGAGGAAAAAGAGCGATTGGAAAAAATACAGCAAGAGCTGTACGGAGGTAAGATCGCGGCGGGACAGGATTGAATATGGCGAATAAAATCGAGCTTACAGAGACAATTTTGCGCGACGCGCATCAATCGTTGCTGGCCACGCGCATGCGCACCGAAGATATGTTGCCGGCGGCGGAGAAGATCGACCGGGTAGGTTACTGGTCGTTGGAGATGTGGGGAGGGGCGACCTTCGACGCTGCCCTGCGCTTTCTGAAGGAGTGTCCGTGGGAGCGGCTGCGGAAACTGCGCCAGGCGATGCCGAAGACGCGCTTCCAGATGCTCGTGCGCGGGCAGAATATCGTCGGCTACCACAACTATCCTGACGATGTGGTGCAGAGTTTTATTGCGCGGGCCGCCGCGGGAGGGATCGACGTCTTTAGGATTTTCGATGCCATGAACGACGTGCGCAACATGAAGACGGCGATCGAGGCGGCGCTGAAGTGCGGGAAGGTCGTAGAGGGGACGATCTGTTACACGATCAGTCCGGTTCATTCTGTGGACTATTTTTTGCGTTTGGGCGAGCGGCTGGCGGAGATGGGGGTGCAAATCATTTGTCTTAAGGATATGGGGGGGTTATTGGCTCCGTATGCGGCCTATGAGCTGGTAAAGGGGTTAAAGTCGCGTATCCCTCTTCCTTTGCATCTTCATTCCCATTGCACTGCCGGATTGGCGCCGATGAGCTACATGATGGCGATCGAGGCGGGTGTGGACATACTGGATACCGCCCTTTCGCCGCTGTCACAGGGGAGTTCCCAGCCGGCAACGGAGGCTATCGTGGCTGCTCTGAAAGACACCCCCCACGACACGGGCCTGGATCTCAAGCTTCTGGGCGAGATAGCGGAACATTTTTACGCCGTGCGGGGCAAATATGCCGAGTTTGAGAGCGCAGTGAACAACCAGGTAAAGGCGGACATTTTAGTCTCGCAGATACCCGGGGGGATGTTATCGAATCTGGTGGCGCAGCTGCGCCAGCAGAAGGCGGAGGACAAACTGGAGGCGGTGATGGCCGAGATGCCGGCGGTGAGGAAGGATTTGGGCTATCCGCCGCTGGTGACTCCGACCAGTCAGATTTGCGGTTCGCAGGCGGCGCTCAATGTGATGACGGGGAAGAGATACGGCGTGGTTGCCGCGGAGACCCGGAATTACGTGATGGGGCTATACGGCCAGCCGCCGGGAGCGATCAGCGAGGAGATCAGGCAAAAGGTGCTGGGAAAAAAGGAGCCGATAAGCTGTCGGCCGGCGGATCTTCTCAAGCCGGGGATGGAGCAGGCGCGAAAAGAGATCGGCTCTCTGGCCAATAGTGAAGAGGATGTGCTTTCCTACGCCCTGTTCCCGGAGATCGCCAAGGAGTTCTTCCTCTGGCGCGAGTTGCAGCAAGGCAGGCAACAGGCAACAGGCAATAGGCAATAGTTTTCGGCCTTCCTCGCGCCTCAAGCCTGTTGCCTCACGCCTATCTACTAAATTACCTTATTCAGCGGATATTCGATGATCCCCACGGCTCCGTTTTGAATGAGCTTGGGGATAAGGTCGCGCACGACATCCTCGGAGATGACGCTCTCCACAGAAAACCATTTGACCCCCTGGAGGGCCGCAGAGGGATAGAGGGTGGCGATCGTCGGCGCAGTGATGCTGGGGATGAGCTTGATGATATTTTCCAGATCGCGCTCGGCGACATTCAACTTGATCCCGACTTTATTCTCTGCCGCCAATGCCCCCTGAAGCAGAAGGCTGATCTGTTCAATCTTGCTCCGTTTCCATGAGTCGTTCCACGCCTTTTTGTTGGCGATGAGCTGCGGGTTAGATTCGAGGAGATCGGCGACGATCCTGAGACCGTGCGCCCGGATCGTGCTTCCGGTCTCGGTCACCTCAACCACGGCGTCCACCAGCCCGTCGGCGGCTTTGGCCTCGGTGGCCCCCCAGGAAAACTCCACTTCCACGGGGATTTTCCGCTCGGAGAAGTAGCGGCGCGTGAAGTTGACCATCTCCGTGGCGATCCTTTTGCCTTTAAGATCTTCGATCTTTTTGATCGGTGAATCCTGGGGCACTGCCAGCACCCAGCGCACCGAGCGAAAACTTGCCTTGGCATAGACCAGCTCGGCGACCGCCTGGACATCGGACTCGTTTTCCTGCGTCCAGTCTTTCCCTGTAATGCCCGCATCCAGAGCCCCTGACTCCACGTAGCGGGACATCTCCTGTGCCCGCACCAGGCTGCAGCGCAGGCTTGCGTCGTCGATCGAAGGAAAATAGCTCCGGCTCGTGCCGGATATTTTCCAACCTGACTTCTTGAACAGCTCGATAGTTGCTGCTTCGAGACTTCCTTTGGGCAGCCCAAGTTTTAATTCTTTCATTGCCTCTTTCATCCCTTTAACTCTTTATCCCTTGAACCCTGTAACCCTTCAACCCTTTAACTTTTCTTGTAGACCTTCCTGGGATCAAACAGTCTCTTAGCGGCGATCTTCCAGCCTCCTTTTCCCCTCTTGCGGAAGAAGCAGCTTCTGTAACCCATGTGACAGGCCCCGCCGCCAAGCTGCTTTACCTGAAGGAGCAGCGTGTCATTGTCGCAGTCGATGAAGGCATTCTTGACTTCCTGGTAGTGGCCGGATTCCTCGCCTTTGAGCCAGAGCCCCCGCCGCGAGCGGCTGTAGTAGTGGGCCTTGCCGGTCTTCTGGGTCTTTTTCCAGGCCTCGGCATTCATGTAGGCGAGCATCAGCACCTCGCGTGAGCGATAGTCTTGAACGATCACCGGAACGAGCCCATTTCCTTTGGCGAAATCTATTCTCTGCATCGCGCTTAGTCCTTTAAACTTTTATCAACTAACATACCTACCACGGTGTTTCAATAAGGGGATTGAAGACATTTGTTGTGAAAGAGGATCTGGCCGGGGGTCGTTGGGGGCAATTTTGAGTTCTCGACGGTTACTCCCGAAAAGCAAATTCCTATCAGTTATCGCTATCACTTGTTAACTCGTAACGGATTCCCGCGAATCAAGAGGAGCTCCATGAGACGGGTATCAGCGATGTGACTTAAACCCTTCCCACTGGAACCGCGAGCGGTAGGTCTAGACTGAAGGCCAGCGCGGAATCTGCTTCTCGGATGGCCTCCCGGGGCAAGGCGCCGAGTCGCCTTAGAATCGCACGCTTGGGAAGGGTTACAATCGTCTCCATTTTCACGACCGAGGCCTTCTGCAAGCCGGCGGCTTTAGCCACAGTGGAAGGATGAGGAATGGGATAGTGCATCGGGTATCTCTTCTCCGGCATCGAGGAGGAAATGAGGGCTACGATCACGGTGCTGCTGAAGCGATTCCCGGTGTCGTTTTGAATGACGAGGGCGGGACGAGTTTTAGCCTTCTTGAAATCTGTGACATAGGGAAACGGCACAAGAACAACATCACCCCGCCTAATCTCCGGAACGGTGTCCATCTAATCCTCCAAAATTTCTGACATTGCGGCCAGATAAGCTTCGGCGTCGGCCGCATCTTCAGCCGCCATTTTTAGATAGCCTTCTTTTGCCAGCAGCGCCAGCCGGTTTTTCTCCCACACCCGGATTGCTTCCTCGACAATCCGGCTCTTCGAAACCTTGGCCTTCTCCGCATGTCGGGTGATGGTCTGGTAAAGATTGGGATCTACCGTCACGCTTAGTTTTGCCCGATATTCACGTGCCATATGTCCTCCAACCCATCCGATATCTTATACTATAACTTATACTACTAAACGTCGGGAGCATCAAGCGGCGGCAGGGGCGCTACTCATCCGTCCGAGCGTGATTCCAGTGGTGGGCAAGATCGGTGAGGAGGAGGCCCAAGGAAAATAAAATCGTAAGAATTCCCAAGACAAAAACAAAACGGCCGAGGGAGTCCGCCTGATTGAGGAGGTTCAAGCGATCGAGCAGGTAGTTCCAGTCATGGTCTCCGCCGATCAGAGGCAGCTCCATTCGGCGGGCATCAGCGACATAGATGGCTACGTTGGTGAGGCTCTCGCCGGCCCAGAACAGGGCGACGGCGGCCGAACCGCGCTGCTCGTGCAGCCAAAAATAAACCGCGCAGGTTACCGGGATCGCCACCTGCATCAACGACCCGCCTAGGTATTGCATGAAGTCGCCAAAAGGGGAAAAGAGAATGTGTCCTGCCTCATGAAAAATCAGGTTCGCTCCATCTAAAATCCCCCAAAAAAATCCCGGAGGCTCGATGGCAATCCCGCGCGCGAAAACCTTCCAGGCAAGGATCGCCAAAGCTACAAGTCCGATGCCCAGACCGGCTACAGCTCCAGACATTGTCAACCCTCGCCCCTTTTCTTTTGTTCCTTCAATTTGACCTCACCGAGTCTCCCGTACACTATTGCCGTAGCCTGATATAGGCTCTTCTAGAACGTTTTCTCAACACCTGCAATCTGAGGCTTTGCAGCTGGAGGATCAAAAGCAGGGATACCTACGGCTCCGTGCTTAAGGACGATCTTGGCTGGCGTCGCATGAGAAGATGGTTTGGAGAAGATTTCCGAGCTCACGCATAGTGAAGGGCTTAGCCAAATAGGCGTCAAATCCGCTGGCCAAGCATTTCTCACGATCATCAGGTAAAGCCCTGGCAGTGGCAGCAAGGATCAATGTGTTGCGAGTCACCGGGTTGGCTCTCAAATGGGCAACTACCTGGAAGCCATCTTTCTTAGGTAAGCTGACCTCCATAATGATAAGATCAAGATTCTCCGTTAGGGCCTTGCTGAGCGCTTCTTCGCCGTCCCTTGCCTGAATCGGTGCGGGATAATTGAGGAGCTCGAGATAAAGACTTACGAGTTCTCTACAATCAGCATTCGCGTCGGCCAAGAGAATTCTCTTTGGCTGCCTTTCATTTTCTTTCGGTCTCATTTCCATTCTCTGGGATCCCCAAGATTTCGGCAATCCGCCTCTCGAGCCTGCGGGATTTCCGTTGTCCCTTAAGCAGACGAGTAACCGTAGAAGGATTAACGCCAAGCCTTTCTGCCAGTGCCCTTTGGGTGTAGATTCCTTGCTCTAACATGCGGATCTTGATTTTGACCCAGTGCATTGGTAAGATAGACAAAAAAATTGCCTTAACCCATGACTCTTTTATTGAATATTCTAAAAGGAATTGTTTGTCAAGCCGATATTCGCTAACGAATGAATAAGCAGTTTTCCGCCCGCCTTTGCGCAGCCATCCAGGCCATGGGCATCAACCCTACCCATTTTGCCTATAAGTCGGGTGTGCCTCAGGGAACCATCTCGAAGTGCCTCCATGGCCATGTTCCCAGCGCTAAGCTCTTACTTCGTATCTCTAGAACTGCAGGAAGGAGCGTCGATTGGTTCTTGACCGGCAAAGAGCCGGAGGTGAGGAGGGGGGAATACGTGGCAGAAACGCCGACGCGTTATGGCTATGCGGGCAGGCGGAGGACCTCCAAAACGGACGAGTCAGTATGGATAGAGAAGTTACTTGGGGTGCTGCGTAGCGGAAATCGGCGCAAGAAACAGACAATCAAAGAACTCTTGGATGTCCTGAGTCGCTGACCCCCTTTCTGGGGCCCTCCATAATCTTGCCAGAAATTTTAAACCATCTTTTCTAGATGGTCACCTGTCGTTTGTTTCCTTAGGTAATTGAGCGAGAGTTGACAGCGGATGCGGATTGACTGCGGACAAAGGCCGGTTGTAAGATCACCGGTTATGAACGGATTTATCGTAGTCATTGTGACCGTTGGTTCGTCGGAGGAGGGTGACCGGCTTGCCCGCGCTCTGGTGGAGGAGCGGCTCGCGGCGTGTGTCAACCGGATACGACCGGTGCAGTCTGTCTACCGCTGGCAGGGCAAGGTGGAACAAAGCGAGGAGGAGCTTCTCATCATTAAGACGGGCGAGCGTCTCTTCGAGCGTCTCAAGAAACGGGTTGAGGAGCTGCACAGCTACTCGGTGCCGGAGATCATCGCCCTGCCGATCTTGAAGGGGAATGAGAGCTATCTTCAGTGGTTGAGCGAGCAACTCCTGGAGAGAAACCGGTAGCGAACCGATGCGCACGGTCAGGGAGATATCTTCAGGCGGCGTTGTTTACCGCCGGCATAGAAGTGTTACGGAGGTGGCCCTGATCCGCGTCCGTAATAAATGGCGTTTGCCTAAGGGGCGCGTGGAGGAAGGAGAGGGATTGCAGGAGACGGCCCTGAGAGAGGTTCGCGAGGAGAGCGGGTTAGAGGGGCGGGTGGTTGCAAAACTAGGGGATATTACCTATTGGTACACAAACAAGACCAAGGAAGGAAAAACGATCAGAATCTTCAAGCGGGTCTATTTTTATCTGATCCGCTGCCTCAAGGGCGACGTGCGCCGGCACGACGAAGAGGTGGAAGAGGCATGCTGGCTGCCCATCGACGAGGCGATAAGCAAACTCTCTTACCCTACGGAACGGGAGACGATGCGCAAGGCCGCGACTCTCCTTGGCGGGGCGAGCTTGCGGCCGCAGGCCCGGACATTGCGGCGGGCAAAAAATGGCTAGAATTCACGTTTGAAGATGCGGCGAGCTTTGCGCGCCTGCTTGAGAAACGGAAGGATTTCGCATGAAAAATAATTTTGAGGGCATAAGTTTTTCGATTCCCTACGAGATCGCTGTCGTCAGGCCTTTGAAGCAAACGACTCTGAGGGAAAGGGAGGAGGCCCTCCGGAAAGCGCACTACAATACGGAGCTGATTCCTCAGGAGATGGTCTATGTGGATCTCAAGACCGACAGCGGGGTCAGCTCTTTCAGCACGGGACAGGTGGCGACGGCGATGGGGGCAGAGGCTCTGGAGACGACCCCGGAGATGGCGCCCGAGGGGAACAGGGCGTTGCGCTCCCTCTCCGACAGGTTCCGGGAGCTTTTCGGCTTTCCCTTCGTCGTGCCGTGCACGCACGGGCGGGCGGCGGAGCGCATCTGGGCTAAGATCCACGTCAGAGAAGGCTCGGTTGTACCGGGGAATATGCTCTTTCCTTCCACTCGGTTTCACATCGAGTCCAACGGCGCCAAGGTTATAGATGTCATTACTGAAGATGCCCATGACCTCTATTCTGAACATCCCTTTAAGGGGAACGTCGATATCAAGAAATTGGCGGCGCTTCTCAAGGAATATGGGCCGGAGCGGGTCTCGTGCGTCTATGTGGAGCTGGCGGTGAACTCCTGCGGCGGTCACCCGGTCTCTCTGGCGAATCTCAAGGAGGTCCAATCTCTTGCGCGCGCGCACGGGGTGCCGCTGTTTCTGGACGGCTGCAGGATCCTGGAGAACAGTTATCTCGTCAAGCAGCGCGAGGCCGGTTATCAGAACCTTTCGATTCCCGAGATCGTGCGCGAGACCTGCTCGTTGGCCGACGGCTGTACTCTGAGCGCGTTAAAAGATTTTTTGGTGCCGACCGGCGGCTTTATCGGCATCCGGGACGCGAAGAGTTTTCAGAGGGCCTATGTGCAGAATTTCTTCGACGGGACACAGCTTGCCGGGAGCGCTATGGATGCCATCAGCACGGCGCTCGCGGAGATCTCCGCCTCTCCTCTGTATGTCTCCAGCCGGGTCGAACAGGTAAACTATCTCTGGCTCAGATTGAAAGGGGGCATCCCGGTTCTCTGCCCTCCCGCGGGCCATGCGGTTTATATCGACGTCAAGAGTTTTTTGCCCGGCCTTTCTCCGGAGCGCCATCCGGCGGAGGCGCTGGCGGCCTTTGTCTATTCCATTTCAGGGATTCGGCTTACCAAAGGGCCTCCCCTGGCGCAGAGTCAGACTTCGCGCGGGATCGAGCTCTTGCGCCTCGCGCTGCCCGCCCGCCGGTACGTTCAGGGCCATGTGGATGATGTGGCCGAAGCGCTGTTCTATGCCCACTCTCGCAGAGACGAAATCCAGGGATTGAAGCGGCTTGAAAGTCCCGAGAGATCGAAATACGATCCTCCTTTTTTCGAGCCGGTGGGAGTTCGCTAGCCATGGGAGATTTTTCCGATACCCCTCCGCGCCATCTGGGCGCGGTTTTCTTTCAGCGCGTTGAGCAATTAGGAGAGCGCGCCTTCGTCAAACTGCAGCGCAGGGAGCGCTTCGAGGAAATCTCCTGGAGAGAGTTTGGCGCTAAAGTCCGGGGAACAATGCTCGGACTTTACTCCCTGGGACTGCGCAAAGGCGAGCGTATTGCGATTCTTTCTGAGAACAGGCTGGAATGGCTGTACGCCGATATGGCGTCTCTGGCGAGCGGTCTGCCGAATGTGGTGATCTCTCCGCGTCTCTCCGAGTCCACGATTCTGAAGCTCCTCAGTCACTCGGGCGCGCGCGCGGTTTTCGTGGACAATGAAGCGGGCGTCGGCAGGCTGTTGAACCTCAAAGGGCAACTCCCTTCACTGAGCCATATCATTGTCATGGATCGTTTGGCGTCTCCTCTTCCCCATACTCTCTCCTTCGACGAGCTGCTGCTGCGGGGGAGGAAGGGTGGGAGAGACCGCCTCCGCGCGATTCTCGAATCGGTCCATCCGGACGATCTCGCCACGATCATGTACACCTCCGGCTCTACCGGCGAGCCGAAAGGGGTCATGCGGACACAGAGAAATATCATCGCTAATATCGACTCCGGCGGGGGGATCGCCTTGAGTAAGCCCGAGGAGCTGGCGGCGGTGATCTTGACGCTGAACCACCTGCTGGGAAGATTTGCCTTTCACAAGGGCGCGGCCACGGGCAGGACCACGGCGCTCCTGGAGGCTACGGAGCTGGAGGTGGATCTGTCGATGATCCGGGCCCTCTCTCCGACATCTATGACCCTTGTCCCCAGGGTGATGCAGAGGATTTGGGCGGCGCTCCTCGCCGAGGGAGAGAACCGGGACCAATGGGAAGTCATCGAGAAATTGGATCAGATCAAGGCGGAAAAAGGCTCCCTGGGCACCGATCAAATCCGGCGGCACGAGGATTTGAAGGCATCTCTCAAGGAATCGGTGCAGCGCTCTTTGGGAGGGAGGATCAAGTATATTACCTACTCCGGGGCTCCGATGGCGCCCCGGATCATGCGCTTTTTTGAAGTGACAGGGATTCCGCTCCTTGGCTCCTACGGCTCCACCGAATGTGGAGGTGTCACCCTGAGCGGGATCGGCGAGAACCGGCCAGGCAGCGCGGGAAAGCCCTTTGCCAACGTGGAGGTCCGCATCGCCGGTGACGGGGAGCTGCTGGTGCGCGGTCCGGCGGTAACTCCGGGCTATTTTGAGAACCCCCAGGCGACGCGTGAGGTGCTCGACCCGGACGGCTGGTTTCATACGGGAGATCTTGGCTCCATTGATTCGGACGGTTCTCTAAGGATCGTCGGGCGGAAGAAAGATGTTTTTTACTGCATCGACGGCTCGAACATCTACCCGGGTTATGTCGAGATCCTGCTGGAAAACGACCCCTTTATACGGCAGGCGGTCCTTCTCGGCGATCATCTCCCTTTTATGGCTGCACTGCTGGTTCCGGAGCGTGGTAGGATCGCGGCAGAGCTGAAAAAGCCGGACTCTTCTCTGACTTGCGCGGAAGTTGAAAAGCTCCTTTGGTCCCGGGTCGAGAAGATCAACAACCAGCTGGAGGAGCCTGAAAAGATCCGCAAGATTGCGGTGCTGAAAGACGATTTTCCCGAAACGGTCAGAGGCGTGACCGCCTTTCAAAAGATCAAAGTGGATCGTAAGGCGGTCAAAGAGCTTTATCGCGAAGAGATCGAGAGGATCTATCAATGAGCGACGTAGCCCTGATCAGCGGCGGCGCGAACGGGATTGGGCGGGCCGTGGCCTTGAAGCTCGCCGCCAGCGGAATCTCCGTAATCATTGCGGATCGAGAAGAGGCAGCGGGGGAAGAGGTCCGTAGGGCCATTCTTGCTGCTGGTGGAAAAGCGGAGATGGTTCAAGTCGATGTGACCAAGGCAGGAGAAATTGAGGCTGTAGTAGGAGGCGTGTTCCAGCGGCACGGCCGCATCGATATCCTGGCGAACATCGCCGGCGGCAGCTTTTATCGGAAAGGCATCGAGGAGATGAGCTGGAAGGAGTGGAAAGAGGTTCTCGACGTCAATCTCAAGGGGAGCTTTCTCTTCTGCCGCGAGGTGGCGCCGGTCATGCAGCGCCAGCGGCGCGGACGGATCATCAACATTTCGTCCAACTACGGCGTTGCCGGCTCGGCTTTGCGCGTTGCCTACTCCGCCGCCAAGGCAGGGGTCATCGCCTTCAGCAAGTCTCTTGCCCTGGAGCTTGCCCCTTACGGAATTCTGGTCAATGTGGTGGCGCCCGGACCTACCGACACCCCGCGCGTGATGAAAAACTGGACGCCGGAGGCGAGAAAGGAGAGGGAGAAGGAGATTCCGCTTGGCCGCACGGGCAGGCCCGATGATATCGCCGAGGCTTTTTACTTCCTTTGCAGTCCGGAGAGTTCTTGGATTACGGGGCAAACGCTTCACGTCAACGGAGGCATAGTAATGCCATGAGGCTTAGAGAGAAGGTAGCGATTGTGACTGGCGCCGCGCAGGGGATCGGACGCGCCATCGCCCTCGGGATGGGGCGCGAGGGGGCGAAGGTGGTGGTGGCGGACTTGCAGGGAGCGAGGGCGCAAGCGGTTGTTAATGAACTAAAGCCCAGCAGCGGCGAGGCGCTTGCCGTCGAGGTGGATGTCTCCAGGGAATCTTCGGTAAAGAGTCTTGTCGAACAGGTTTTGCGCCGCTTCGGCCGCGTCGATATCCTCATAAACGATGCCGGCATCTATCTGCGCTCCCTCGTGGCGGAAATGAAGGAGGAGGATTGGGATCGGGTCATCGACACGAACCTGGGAGGAAATTTCCTCTGCTCACGGGCCGTCGTTCCTTTGATGCGGGCGCAGAAAAGCGGGCGGATCATCAGCATTTCCTCGCGCATAGCCCATCATGGAGCCATCAGCGGGGCGCACTACGCCGCCTCAAAGGCGGGGATCATCGGCTTCGTCAAAGCCCTTGCGCGCGAGCTGGGGCCTGACCACATCACGGTCAACGCGATCTGTCCGGGGGTCGTCGACACCGCCCAACCCCGTGCGCACCAAAGCGAAACGGTTCTCAAAGAGAAGCTCAAAGAAAACCCGCTTGGCCATGCCCTGACGGCGGAGGATCTGGTGGGTCCGATCCTTTTTCTCGCCAGCGATGCCGCCTCTTACATCACCGGACAGGCGCTGAATGTCAATTGCGGCAGCTCCATGCATTAGGAGGGTGTTGAAAAACCCTTAACTCAGGCCGGTCAAAAAGGCTTCGACCTGAGCTCAGCCGAACGGTTCTCAGATGCAAGGCGCGCGAGAAACTGACGAGCGGAAGCGTACTTAGAAAGTACGTTGGAGCGAGTCCGCTCGGAGCGGGACCAAGTCCCGTGCGGTCGAACGCCACTATCATAACCGCCAGCCTGGGGGTAGCTCGAAGGACCGATGCACCGGACGTGGAGGGGCAAGCGTAGCACAGAGGTGCTATCAGCAGTTTGGCGAGCGTAAGACGATTGTATTGCATCGGGCCTGAGAGGTGCTCCCAGGCCGGCTGATGGCAGATAGGCCTTTTTCAGCAGGCTGCTAGATTTAAAAGACGGAGGTCGAGAATGAAGCTGATCGGTCTGATCTCGCCCAACCTGAGCGAGGAGACACTGGTAGATTACTATAAGATATTGCCGGAGGGGATTCGCATAGAGGGGCGGGCGCTGGATGTGGGAAAATATACGGACAGCGAATTCCACAGAGTGGAACAGGGCTTTTTTGACCTCGTACGGGATCTTGTGAAGCGCCCTCTGGATTTTCTCATGGTTACCGGAGAGCTCTTTCTTTCCTATAAGGGGCCGGGGTCCGACCGGCTGATCCTCGCTGCCGTAAAAGAGATAACGCCCACGCCCGCCTCCACTGTCCTCACAGCCGTGACGCGCGCCTGTGAGGCGCTGCGTCTCCGCCGGGTAGTCATGGCTACCCCCTTCCCAGAGGACCAAGATGCCCGTCTGATCCGTTTCCTGGCGCATGATGGTATCGAGGTGGTCGCGCATCGCTGCCTGGGATATGAGAATTCCAAGGCGATCTGGGACCTCCCGCCGGAGACAGGCTACGATCTCGCCTCTTCTCTCCTGCGCGACCATCCCGACGTCGATGGGCTCTACATGCCCTGCAACAAGTGGCGGATCATCTCAGTCATCGACCGCATCGAGCAGGAGTTCGGAAAGCCCGTCGTGACGAACACTCAAGCCTGGGTCTGGGAAGCGCTGCGGGGTATGGGGATAGCGAGGCCGATTGACAGTTACGGCCGTCTTCTCCGGGAAACTCGGCCAGCTTAACTGATATCGCGTCATTGCTCCGGGAGAGTGCGGTGATTACTTTTTTTGCCCGTTGGTGCGTACTCGCGGTTTTTGCGCTGCTTGTGGCGGCATTGCCCTTCGCCGCTCGCGTAGAAAAATCCGGCGCCGGCGCCGCAGTCTCCATTATCGACACTCATGCCCACATCTTCCGAGGCTATGGAAAGAGGGGTTCAAGTCCCAACGCTTTCCGGGCGCTCGCCGCGATGGATTCACTCGGCGTGGAAATGACCATCCTGCTGCCGCCACCGTTCCCGGAGGGTCACCCTGGTCTTTACGGCCGTCCGGAACTCGAAGCGGTGGTCCGTCAGTACCCGGGACGCTTCGCCTTCATTGCGGGAGGGGAATCTCTCAATCCCCTCATTCATGCGACACCCCCGGATAGGGTCACGCCGGACGTAATCACCACGTTCGAGGCGGAAGCAGAAGCGATAGCTGAGGCCGGCGCCACAGGCTTCGGCGAGCTGACCGCCGAGCATTTCTCCTCCGGGCGCGGCAATCACCCATATGAATCGACGCTCCCCGATCACCGGTTTTTTCTGCGCCTCGCAGACATTGGCGCGCGGCGCGGAATGCCGATTGACCTGCACATGGAAGCGG
>Ga0209212_1001909_pt1 | contig 31617 bp, 29 predicted proteins | sample RifGroC2_FD_183996 | JGI IMG/M metagenome (GOLD analysis project Ga0209212, IMG submission 183996) | Groundwater microbial communities from Rifle, Colorado, USA - Groundwater C2 (SPAdes) (version 2) | ecosystem: Environmental > Aquatic > Deep subsurface > Groundwater | place: Rifle, Colorado...
TTATTCTCTTTTCATGGAATGCCGGAGAAGGTTGGGGGAGGTATATATTTACAAAATAACAAGATTAGTTCTCTTGCTGGATTGCCGGATAAAATGATGGGTGATCTTTCTTTGTCTCATAATCAATTAGAAAATCTTGACGGAATCTCAAAAGAAATTTCCGGAGATTTAATTCTTATAGAGAATAACCAACTTACTTCACTTGAAGCTTTGAGAGGGATAAAAATAGGCGGAGATTTGTGGCTTAAAGATATTCCTGCGACAGAAATTCCTGAAGAAATTCAAATTAGAGGATATATATACCTTAATGTTTCTCAAACAGATCTTATCGCTGATGCAAAGAGAAAAGAGTATTATGTACGGGTAATTTCTTGATATTTTGTTTTTTTTGAAAAAAATGCGAAAATGGAGGAGGAATTATTTTAATGAAGCTTTTTATGCCTTCTGAACACGTTCAAATGACTTCGGAGCAAGTAGCTCAATTAACAGGCGAAACAATATTATCGCCTGAAAAAATAGGAAATCGTGCAAAAATAAGAGAGACAAATCAAAGAGGACTTGAAGGAAAACGAGAGGGAATTCGGTTTGCAATGAAAATGTTTGATCTTTATACAAACAATTTACTCGGTTCTGAAACAAATGAAATTTCAGAAATGTATGGAGATACTCCGTTAGATGAACGTGAAGAAGCTGAACAAGCAGATCTATTTTTTCAATTACATTCTTTGGTTGCCGAACAAAGAGATTTGGTACAAACCTTGCGAGTACATAAAGGAAAGGAACAAAAACAGGAACAACCCCAGGCATTTACGATTAAAGTTGTTGGCGGTCGTCGAGTAAAAATTCCTGTACGTTCTCTTCAAAGCACGGAATCTTTAAAGAGTGCTGCAGTTCTTCAAGCAGAAAAACGTTTAGAAGAGGTACGGTCGAGTTTGCAGGATTTAGGAAGGGTTCCGGGAATTCGAAAAGCTTATAAGAGAAAAATGCTTGAAACATATCGGGACATGAAGCTTGCAGCTGCATTTGAACAATTAAAAAATCGAAATGCCGAATTAAAGGCGCAAATAGAAGAGTTGAGAAGTGGAGCTTTAAAAGGACCAACAGGTGTCGTACGTGGGTTGGAACGAGAACAATTGGAATTGTTGGAAAAAGAATATAAAGAAAATCAGGAAAAAATAACCATGGCAGAACAGCATGAACTCGGGCATCGTATTTTGCGTCTTCTTCAATTGCGTGAATATGCAGACGCGATCGCGAAAGGACGCATGGTTGAAATTCCAACCATTAAAAAATTAGTTGATGCATCATTGGAACACATGCGTAATGGTCAGCCTGTCTTATTTGTTGGCCATTTGGGTGCAGGAAAAACAGAAGCAGCCAGGCATGCGGCTCGATTATTCATGATGGAAAACGGCATTGGATATGATCCAAACAAAACCCAAGATGAATGGTATGACAGCTTGGAACCAGAATTTTTTTCCGGATCAGAAGAAGCTTCGGTGTATGATTTGGTAGGAAAATTAAAATTGGTTGGAAAATCTTCGAGTGATCCAGATGTTCTTCAAAAACATGTCAAAGAACTTTCCGAGGCTCTTCAACAAGTACGTATCACAGACGTTCCTGAAAGTCGTATTGCGGAATTGCTTTTGGGAAAAGGAGATGTGACGGAGACTATTTTTCAATATGGACCTCTTGGACGTGCCTTGAAACGCGGGGTGCCGCTTATTGTGGATGAAATTACTCGCATGCCAGCAGAATCTTCCAGTCGTTTAAATGACATTATCCTTCGAGGAATTGGGACACAAATTTATTTGCAGGAAAACGGAGAAGCTCCATTAGAACGCAAACCTGGTTTTGCCGTCTTGGCAACGGGAAACCTCGGTCGCCAGTATGCGGGCTTAAAAGAACAGGATGCGGCATTCAAATCTCGATTTGTTCCCATGGAGGTATTTTATCCAACCATGGAAGAAACGTATGATTTGGCTCTTGCGTCTCTTTTGCGAAAAGATCGTATTCGTCTTCCACCAGACTTTCCTGCAGATCAGTTAGAAAAAATGGTAGATCTGACCGTTGCGGTTCGAGAAATTCAGGAAATTTTTTCCGGACGTACCGAAGGACAGCGGTTTATGGCGATGACGACAGGTGTTTTGGCAGAGAAAAGTCAATTGGACAAAGCCGTCGTTTCTACGCGTGATTTGATGCGTAAAATTATTTTACCTTGGAAGAAAAGTGGATTTCGTATATCGCTTGATGAAATTATTGCCAAAAATATTCTTGCCGCAGAAGTTTTTTCCATGGATGATCAAAAATTCATGACGGAAATTTTTATTCGGCGCGGGTTTTTTCTCGAGTGGGCAAAAGTTTCAAAAAAAGCTCCTGAACAGGTAGAGGAAGTTGTTAAAACACCAGAGGTAAGTGAGGAAACGTCAGAAGGAGAATCAGTGAAAGAAGCAGAAGATACAGAAGAAGTTCAACCGATTGAACCAGCAGATAAAGAGGAAATTGTTCCATCACCTGAAGAGGAGACAGAGGAAGAAATGAAAGAAGTTCCATGGAGTGCAAAACGTTTTGAAGAAATGGGAATTCGTTCCATTTCTCAAAAAGAAATTGACGTGCTTTGTGCACAAATGCAGACACCGGAATACAAACAAGCCAACAGTGTGTTTGATACGCTTCGTGAACAAGGAGAAAAACAAGCCGCTTTGATTCGTGCGGATCTTCTTATTGGAACAAAAACGAGGGCTTCTTAAAATGATATGAGAGAAGATTTTTTTGAGGGAGGAAGACAACATTTAGATGGTCAAGAAAAAGATGATGCAAAAGAAAAGAAAATAAAAGAACGTGAGGCATTGTTGCAAAAAGCACGTGAAGGATGGATGGATTTTTTTCGGACCTTTGAAAAAGTGATTCAGGGATATTTTGGTACACCGGATATTCCATTTACGGTAAAACCGGGCGGATGGTATGTAGATTTGGAAAAAATTCGCGTGAATGCGGATCCGACTTTTTTTTTGGAAAAGGGATATTCGGAATCAGAATCCATGTTTGCCACGTTTCATGAAGCGGAACATTTTCGGGACATGATTGAGGATCCGGGTGCGTACCAACGTTTGTTTACCCGTTTTAAATCCAGGACAGATGTTCATGCTTCTTATCCAAAAGTCTTACAGCGTCTCTATAATTGTCTTGATGATATTTTGGTGAATCGTGTGGTGATGAATCGCTGGAAAGCAGGTTCAAAAGCGGTAAAAAGTTTGTATCCAAAATTATTTCCAACAAATGATTTTCGTGGACAACCCAGACACCGACAATTTATGTACGCTTTTTTGCGTGAAGCTATGCTTCCGGAGGAACCGGCTCTTCTTGATCCAGAAGTTCGGGAGGTTTTAGAAATGTGGCAAAAACGCGGAGGAAACGTAAAAGCGATTGATGTTTTGACAGGAGTGGATCCTTCAGGAAAGGCGCGTTTTTCCGCACAAGATCGATATGCACGATATCAAGCAACGCTCGAACCTTTATTTGAAGAAATGTATAGATGGGATTTAGATCATAAGAAAAAAAATGAGGGGAAAGGAAAAGAAGAAGGTGAGGGAGAAGGGGACGGAGATCCTTTTGAAGATGATCCTTTTGCCGATGCGATTCCGGATCCTGTGGATTTTGACAAGGCTGCGGAACAGGCAAAACGTCTGCATGATAGACATCGACAAAAAAAGAAAGATGCATTTAAAGAAGTCATGGGAGTCGAAAAAGCGGATTTTGATTCGTATCAACAAGATGCAAAAGTTGTTGAACCTTATGTAGAAAGGATGTCTGCGGTGTTTGATAAGGTCATTATGCGACGAAAAACCTATCGTCGTGTTTTAAAAAAGTCGACGAAGGAAGGGGTCATTTTAAATCCACCAAAAGCAGCCATTGGTGTTGCGGAAATAAAAGCAGGACATGATGAACCCGAAATCATGTTGGATTATCAAAAGCGGGAGATCATTCAAAATCGTCCGAATCGTTTGGAATTTACGTTGGTATGCGATGGAAGCGGATCAATGGCACGTGAAAATAAAGATTTGACTCAGCGGCGTTTAGCAGTTCTTGCCATGGAAGGGTTTGCAAAGTTTCGAGATCGAATTGAAAAAGAACGTCGTGCTGGAGAAAAAATTGATTTATCCATTCGTTCTGAAGCACGCATGTTTGCGAATGAAGATGATATATTAAAGCCTCTTTCTGAATCGCTTACCCATGTCGAGCGCGTCAAAATGCATAAAAAATTAAAAAAACTTCCGGAAGAAGACAATAAAGAATGGAAAACATTTGACGCCATTGAATCGGAACAGTTTACCGATCAAACGATCAAAGATTTGCGAAAAGGTGACTTGAAAAAAGTGATTGTCTTTTTGAGTGATGGACAGACGGATGAGGCAACGATTCAGGCAAAAATAAAAAATCTTATGGAATTGGCTGGAACGGGTCCGGATGGAAAAAGCAATCTTGTCATTGCGTGTATTGGATTTGGAGACGGAATCCAGGCGCTCACAACCTATGCACCGAACGGTTATTTTGCAAAAACACTTGAAGAGGTTCCGGAGATTTTTGAAAAACTCATTGAAACCATTTTAGAAGATGTGTGATATGAGAGATTCTCTCCGTAATCCCTTTCATCATCCTGAACCAAACAAAGGAACTTCTTCTGAATTAACACGCCGTCTTTTATCTTCAGCTGACAATCAAGCACTCACAGAAGCCTTAGGAGAAGAAGAGTCTTCCAGATCAGAACCACAACTCGATCTTCCTCCTGCAGATATTTCCATGAGCGGAGAAGAACAAAGAGAGGTAGAAAAAGAACCATATTGGACTCGAGAGCAATATATTGAGTGGGCAGAAGAAGTTACGGAAGATAAAAGTTGGATAGATGAAACATTTAAATTTCAACCGGACGGAACGACAATTGTGGAGGAAGATTTGAATTTAGAAGAAACAGGAATCATTTGTCTTCCTGTTGGTCTCATGGAAGTGAAAGGAGTTCTTGATATTTCTCGTAATCCTTCTCTAAAATTCAATGGATATCCGAAAAAAGTTGGAGGAAATTTTTTGTGTAACGATAATAATCTTGTCTCTCCGCAAGGGATGCCAGAAGAGGTTGGTGGATATATCAGTATTGAAAATTCTAATCTTAATTCTCTTGTTGGATTGCCAGAGAAAGTAAATTTTCATCTTGATTTATCTGGTAATAAATTTAAACCTTTAGAAGGTCTTTCAAAAGAAATTGGTAGAGATTTAAATCTCACTTATAATTATGAACTTGATTCACTTGAAGTTTTGAGAGGCACAAAAATAGGGAATAATTTAAATCTTTGTAATATCCATGCAACAGAAATTCCTGAAGGAATTAGAATTGGGGGAGTTATTTATATACGTGAATATCAAACAGACCTGATCGCTGATGCGAAGAGAAAAGGGTATCAAGTAATACTTTTTTAAAGTCCTAATCATCTCTTTCTTTATGTCCCCCAACTCTCTTGAAAATCCCTTTCATATTTCTCAATTAAACCAAGAATCTCCTGCTCACTTAATGAAAACTCATTTACCATCTGCCGAAGCCCAAGCACTCACAGAAGCCCTAGGAGAAGATGAACCTTCCAAATCAGAACCACAACAAGACCTTCCTCCCGTTTTAGATATTTCCATGAGTGGAAAAGAACAAAAGGAAGTGGAAAAAGAACCTCTCTGGATAAAAGAAGACTATATTAAGTGGGCAGAGAGTTTTGGGAAAGATGAAGCATGGGTGAATGAGACATTCAAATTTCAACCAGATGGAACAACGGTTGTGGAGGAAGATTTGCTTTTACGAGGTACAAAAATCGAACAGCTTCCTATTGGTCTTATAGAGGTAACAGGAAAACTTATTGTTGATAACAATCCATCTTTAAAACTCAATGGATATCCAAAGAGGGTTGGAGAAAATTTTTATTGTCAACTAAACGACCTTTCATCTCTTCAAGGAATGCCGGAGGAGGTTAGGGGGTTTATCGGTTTTGATAAAAGTAATCTTTCTTCTCTTGTTGGATTGCCAAGAAAAGTGACAGGTGGTCTTTTTTTATCTAATAATCAATTGGAAAATCTTGATGGAATTTCAAGAGAAATATCTGGCAGTTTATTTTTGGGCTATAATAAAAAACTTACCTCACTTGAAGCTTTGAGAGGAGTAAAAATAGGTCAAAATTTGTGGCTGAGAAATATTCCTGCAACAACCATTCCTGCAGGAATTGAAATAAGAGGAGACATTTATATACATCAAGAACAAAGAGACCTTATCGTCGATGCACAAGCGAAAGGGTATCAGATTAAAGTTATAATGTCCTAATCATCTCTTTCTTTATGTCCCTTAACTCTCTCCGTAATCCATTTCATCCTCCTGATCAAAGAACAGGAACTTCTTCTGAATTGACACGCCATCTTCTACCTTCAGCTGATGCCCAAGCACTCACAGAAGCCTTAGGAGAAGAAGAGTCTTCCAGATCAGAACCACAACAAGACCTTCCTCCCGCTTCAGATATCTCCATGAGTGGAGAAGAACAAAAGGAAGTGGAAAAAGAACCATATTGGACAAAAGATCAATACATTGAATGGGCAGAAGAAGTTACGGAAGATAAAAGTTGGATAGATAAAATATTTAAGTTTCAACCGGACGGAACGACAATTGTGGAGGGAAATTTGTATTTATTAGATACAAAAATCAAACAACTTCCTATTGGTTTGATGGAGGTAAAAGGAGATCTTAATGTCTCTGAAAATCCCTTTTTAAAACTCAATGGATATCCAAAAAAAGTTGGAGGAAGTTTTTGGTGTAATGAGAGTAATCTTACCTCTCTTCAAGGAATGCCGAAGGAGGTTGGGGGATATATAAGTTTGGTATATAACAAGATCAGTTCTCTTGATGGAATACCGGATAAAGTGATAGGTAATCTTTATTTGTCTAATAATCAATTGGAAAATCTTAATGGAATTTCAAGAGAAATATCTGGCAGTTTATTTTTGGGCTATAATAAAAAACTTACCTCACTTGAAGCTTTGAGAGGAGTGAAAATAGGTGGAGATTTGTGGCTTAAAAGTATTCCTGCAACAACGATTCCTGAAGGAATTGAAATTGTGGGAGTTACTCATATATATAGAAAACAAACAGACCTTATCGCTGATGCAGAAGGAAAAGGGTATCGAGTCGAGATTGTTTAAAGTCCTAGTTATTTTCTTTCTATGTCTCCCAACTCTCTTGAAAATCCCTTTCATCCTCCTGATCAAAGAACAGGAACTCCATCTGAATTAACAGGTCGTTTTTTAGATTCAGCTACAACACAAGCACTCACAGAAGCTTTAGGAGAAGAGGAATCTTCTAAAATAGAACTACAACCAAACCTTCCTCCCACTTCAGATATCTCCATGAGTACAGAAGAACAAAGAGAGGTAGAAAAAGAACCATATTGGACAAAAGATCAATACATTGAATGGGCAGAAAGTTTTGGAAAAGATGAAGCATGGGTGAATGAAACATTTGAGTTTCAACCGGATGGAACGACGATTGTAAACGCAAATTTGGTTTTAGAAGGTAAAGGAATCAAACAACTTCCCATCGGTCTCATGGAAGTAAAAGGAATTCTTTATATTTCTGAAAATCCCTCTTTTAAACTCAATGGATATCCAAAGAGGGTTGATGGATATTTTGGGTGTAGTCATAACAATCTTTCATCTCTTCAAGGAATGCCGGAGGAGTTTGATGGAGATATATATCTGGAATCTAATAAGATCTCTTTTCTTGGCGGATTACCAAATGAAGTGATGGGTAATCTTTCTTTATATCATAATCAATTAGAAAACCTTAATGGAATTTCAAAAGAAATTTCCGGGAATTTAAATCTTGGAGGGAATAACCAACTTACTTCACTCGAAGCTTTGAAAGGAGTGAAAATAGGTGGAGATTTATGGCTGAGAGATATTCCCGCAACAACGATTCCTGTAGGAATTCAAATTGGAGGAAATATCTTTATAAAATCATCCCAAACAGACCTTATCGCTGATGCAAAGAGAAAAGGGTATCGTTTACGTTTAAAATAGTAATATATGTTTTTTTCTTTAAAAGACATGCTTCCACAAGCCATGCAACGAGCACGCATGACTCGCCAAGTGGAAGCGCTGCACATTGTGGAAACTTGTAATGATTTTCTTCAAATTTTGCTTCCTTCTGGTCGTAAAACAGATGCGGAAGCAATTTCGTTTCAAGAAGGATCTTTACTTATTCGTTGTGAAAATGCATCCGTCGCTCAATTTATTCGCATAAGAACAGATGAACTTTGCAAACAATTTTCTCTGAAATATCCGGAAGTACGCATACAAAATATCCACATCCGTTTAGGAAGTCAGATTTGTGATATCATAAACGAAAATGGCGTATGACGTTTCGTTATTTCATCATTGTCATGTCTATTGCCACATGTCTCATGTGGTTTGTTTGGGCGTATGTTCTTTTTCAAATTGATCCATCAACAGCTGGTTCACTTTCATTTCTCTTTTTTTATCTGACGCTTGGTGGTGCTTTAGTTGGAACATTTACGGTTGCAAGTACAGGTGTGCGACGTTTATTTCGTCGGGAAGAAATGATTTCACGACAAGTACTTATTTCTTTTCGTCAAGGCATTCTTTTTTCTTTTCTCCTCATTATCTCTCTCATGCTTTTATCTCTTCATTTGTTTACTTGGTGGAATGTTCTTATTCTCATTTTTGCTTTAAGTGCTTTTGAACTTATATTTTTAACCTCTCGTCGTCCAAAGATATAGATTCTTCTGAATTGAATACAAAAAGAGTTCAGAAAACTTGCACTGATCTCTTGGTTTAGATACCATATTCTTCTGAATCATTGTTTGAGTTTTTTGCATGTTAAATCGATTTTTTGGCACTTTTTCCAAGGATCTTGGTATTGATCTTGGAACAGCAAATACCCTTGTCTACGTAAAAGAGAAGGGAATTTTGATTAATGAGCCATCTGTTGTTGCAATCAATACGCGTACTGATCAAATTTTGGCTGTTGGACATGATGCACGCGACATGCTTGGAAAAACTCCTCCGCACATTCATATCATTAAACCGCTTACAAAAGGCGTGATTTCTGACTTTGAAGTGGCAGAAAAAATGTTGAAATATTTTATTGATAAAGTCCATCGTGAAATGCATGTTCTTTTGCCGCGTCCACGAGTCGTTGTTGGTGTTCCTCCAGAAATTACCGAAGTGGAACGCAAGGCAGTGGAAGATGCTGTGTTATCTGCAGGTGCGCGTGAGGTGTTTCTTGTGGAAGAACCAATGCTTGCAGCCATTGGTGCACGTCTACCTGTCCAAGATTCCGTTGGAACCATGGTAGTGGATATTGGCGGAGGAACCACAGATATTGCGGTTATTTCTCTTGCAGGAGTTGTGACCTGGAAATCACTCCCATTTGCCGGAGAGGAATTAAATAAAAATGTCATGAACTATAGCCGAGATGTTTTTAATCTCTTGCTCGGAGAACGAAACGCAGAAATTGCGAAGATTCGTATTGGAACCGCGATTCCGCCAGGCGAACCTCTTGAAATGGAAATACGCGGTCGAGATCTTTTAACTGGATTACCAAAAGAAATCATTGTGAATGATTCTCAAATTCGTGAAGCGCTTTCTCGTTCCATCCGCATTATTGTCGACAATGTAAAAGCAACATTAGAAGTCACTCCCCCTGAAATTGTGGCTGATATCTACGAACGCGGAATCATTTTAGCTGGCGGAGGTGCTCTTCTGCGCGGGTTTGATCGACTTTTGGCTGCGGAAACAGCTATCCCTGTTCGGGTCGCAGATGATCCGCTTACCTGTGTTGTTCGTGGAGCTGGGAACTTGTTGGATAATGAATCATTACTGCGAGATGTGGCATTGCCTTCGTCAAAAGGGGATCAGCAATTTATTTAATCTATGGCCCTATTGAAGGGAAATTGGAAAGTCCGTCTCTCTTTATTTTTTGGTCTTGGATTTTTTTTATTTTTTTTCTTTCTCATTTCTCAATTCGGATCTCCTATTTTTTCTTTTTTGCAGCGTCCGTTTGCTGCGGTTGGACTTTGGACCGGAACCCAATGGCAATTTTTGTTTGGAGAAGCACGTCATCCAAAAGCCTATGCCATTTTGCAAGAACGTATTTCTTTTCTTGCAAGAGATGCTGTTTCTTACGAACAGTTACGTACAGAAAATAAAAATTTGAAAGAACAGCTCGCATTTGTAGAACGAAGTTCGTTTGGACATGTAACGGCTCGAATTGTGATGTGGTCAGTCAACCCTATTCATCACCGTTTTATCATTGATCGCGGAACAAAAGATGGAGTCGTTGTAGGTGCATCTGCTATTATTGGGGACGGAATTTTTGTTGGAAAAATTTTGGAAGTTCACACACACACTTCTCTTGTTCAAACTTCACTAGATCCGGATTCAAAAATAGCCGTTTCTCTTTTGAATACATCGAGAACCATTGGTCTTGCACAAGGAACGGGAGGTGCATTGCTTTCGTTTGAATTCATTCCTCAAGATGAAGATGTCCAAATCAACCAGCTTCTTGTTACCTCAGGTTTAGAAGAGGGTATTCCGCCGAATTTGCTTGTGGGAGTTGTGAATCGTGTGACAAAAGATCCAACAGCACCTTTTCAACAAGCAACAGTGGAACCTCTTGTGGACATCCGGCGATATGGAATTATTTCCATTCTTATTCCTTCTGTTGCTCTATGATGTTTCGTACCGGTGCAGCTCTTATCGTATTTTTTCTTCTTTTTTTTCTCGAAACAAGTTTGATCGGATTTCTTCCAGAACCGTTACGATTTTTTCCTCTTCTTCTTGCATGCAGTGTCTATGCGATTCAACATGTAGGAACTCCTGTTGGGTTTTGGTGGCTTGTTGGTGAAGGATTTGCATTTGACTTTTGGAAAATAGGAACCGTTCCGTATGAAACGTTGATTGGTTTCTGTACAGGTTTTGTCGGAATCATTGTTGCTCGACACCTTTTCTCAAACCGTTCATTATATGGAGTTCTTGGATGTGCGACAATTTGTTATGGCGTTCAACAAGCACTGCATGCCTGTTTTTTATGGATATTGTCCTGGCGAAATGATTTGTTTGTTTCTTGGTCTGCATATATTTCTTTTACGATTTGGCAGGGAATTCTTCTGGTTATCTTACTGAGTATTTGTTTCTTTTTTGCACGGCGCATTCGTTTTTTCTTCAGACATCTGTCTTTGGTATCAACCCGTGAAGATTTTTGAGAATTTTTTGAAATCGTTCATGTTTTTTCTTCGACAATCCAAAAAAAAATCCTCTTCTCATTCCCTGTTTTATCTCACCGAAGATCGTGCGATCGCCCATCTTGAAAAATGTCCGGGATATGAAGCAGAAGAAATGTTTGATCCGGCATCTGTGGATGAAGCGCCTGCTTCCACCCCATTTTTGGGATTACGTATTGCTGATCGGAGATTTCGAGTGACTTTTTTTCTGCTCAGTCTCTTTTTTTTGTTTCTCGGAATCCGTGTGAGTTATTTGCAGATTATTCAAGGGGATACATATCGAAAAATGGCAGAAGGAAATCGCATTCGATCGGAATATCTTCCTTCTGCACGGGGAATTATCCAGGATCGTTTTGGCCGAATGTTAGTGGAAAATGTTCCTGCATTTACCCTCGTAATGCGCATAGGAGATCTTCCGACAGACCATTCTCAACGGGAAATTCTTTTTGACAAAGTTGCAGATTTGGCAGGTCTACAACGAACAGATCTTGATCTTCTTCTTCAAGAATATGCAGCCGTGTCTCCTGAAGAAAATATTATTGTTTGCAAAGATCTTTTCTATGATCAAGCCATGCATTTTATGATCAGTGAACAACAGACACCTGGATTTTTCGTGCGTGTTCTCACAAAACGTCACTATCCGTCAGATACCCCTTCTCTTTCTCATGTGTTGGGATATGTGGGAAAAATTAGTGCAGATGAATTTTTTGAACGTCAAGACAAGGGATATCACCGGACAGATGAAATAGGGAAGACGGGCGTGGAATCTTCCATGGAGACGTTATTACGCGGACAATATGGAAAAAAACGCATGGAAGTGAATGCATTCGGACAAGAAACAGCTGTTTTGTCTGAAGAAATTCCTCTAGAAGGAAAACCTGTTACATTATCTATTGATTTGGAATTTCAATCCATGATCGAACAACGTTTTCGAACTTCTTTGGAAACATTAGGACTTCGGCAAGGAAGCATTGTTGTCGTCGATCCGCGTAATGGAGAAATTCTTGCGTTGGTAAGTCTTCCATCTTTCGACAGTAATTTATTTGCCGGTGGAATTCAAACCGATGTCTATCAAGCTCTGGAAGCAGATGTTTCCGATCCGCTTTTTCCTCGCGCGATTGCAGGGACGTTTCCTTCTGGATCTACGTTTAAACCATTTGTTGCCGCCGCCGCTCTTGCAGAAGGAATTATTACGCCATCGACTTCATTTGTTTCTGTGGGTGGAATATCCATTGGACCATGGGTATTTCCGGATTGGAAAGCAGGCGGACACGGAGTGACAGATATTCGAAAAGCACTTGCAGATTCCGTGAACACATTTTTCTACATTATTGGAGGAGGATATAATACCTTTATTGGTTTAGGAGTCGAACGAATAGTTGCATATGCGCGTGTATTTGGATTTGGATCAAAAACCGGTATTGATCTCCCGAGTGAAGCTGAAGGATTTCTTCCATCAAAAGAATGGAAAGAAAAAGGAAAAGGAGAACGATGGTATGTCGGAGATACCTATCATCTTGCGATTGGTCAGGGGGATCTTCTTGTCACTCCTTTACAATTAGCTGTGGCTTCGGCCACGGTTGCAAACGGAGGAACACGATGGACTCCACATGTTGTCCATGCTATCGATGAGAATCTTGTTGAACCTGAAGGAATTATTTTATCAGATCAACTTCAGCAGGCATTGAAAATTGTTCAAGAAGGAATGCGTCAGGCTGTGACACGAGGAAGTGCAAAAAGTTTGTCGACTTTGCCGTTTGCTGTTGCAGGAAAAACAGGAACAGCTCAAGTTGCAGGAGGAAAACAGACTCATGCTTGGTTTGTTGGATTTGGTCCTTACGAAGATCCACAAATCGTTGTTACGGTTCTTGTGGAAAATGGGGGGGAGGGTTCTTCAGTTGCTGTTCCTATTGCGAAAGATATCTTTTTTTGGTGGTATAATCACCGATTTTCTTCTTCTCCCGTACCTTGACGCAAAATGATTTTCTTTTTAAACTGTACTTTACACGCTCGTGGCCTTGGTCACGAGGTATTCGTTTTGACGAATGTTCAACAAAATTCTGTTTTACGATTATGCCAACATATATTTCTTCCCAGGGATTAGAAGACATGAAAAAAGAATGGGAAAACCGCAAAATGAAAATTCGAAAGGAAATTGCTTCAAAAATTGAGGCAGCCAAGGAACTTGGAGATTTATCCGAAAATTTTGAATATCATGAAGCCAAAGAACAGCAAGCATTAAATGAAACACGCATCGCTCAATTGGATGACATGTTAAAAGATTATGTCGTTATTGAAGAAAAACGTGGAGGATTATTTATTTCTCTTGGTTGCACATTTATTGTTGAATATAATGGAAAACAAAAAACATTTGAAATTGTCGGTTCAAACGAAGCAAATCCTTTAGAAGGGAAGATTAGTAACGAGTCACCTCTTGGACAGGCGTTTCTTGGTCATGCGGTTGGAACATTCGTCGAAGTAACCGTTCCTTTCGGTGTGATGCAATATAAAATTATTGAAATTAAGTAATTTTCTGTTTATATGCCGCTTACGGAAGAAGAACGTATTCGCCGCATCCGGCTCGACAAACTTCGCGAGGCCGGAGTTGACCCATATCCTGCATCATCTCATCGTACCCATACTGGAGAACAATTCTTTTCTGCATACGAACAGATTGAAAAGAGCGGGGAACAGGTTGTTGTGACAGGTCGTATTCGCACAATTCGTAAACATGGTGGTTTAACATTTGTTCATCTTGAAGATGGAAGTGGGCGACTTCAACTTGTTTTAAAACGAGATCATCTTGGAGAGAATGTGTATACCTTTTTTCATGACACCATGGATATTGGAGATTTTGTCGAAGTCGCAGGGAAGCCTTTTACGACGCAAAAAGGAGAACGCTCACTTGCAGTGGATATCTATCAAGTGCTTTCAAAAGCTCTGCTTCCTATGCCTGAAAAATGGCATGGACTTTCCGATGTTGAAACAAGATATCGCAGACGCTATCTTGATCTTCTTGCCAATGAATCTGTTCGTCATATTTTTCATGTCCGTGCAGTCATTCTGACAACGATTCGTACCTATTTAAATGAACATGGTTTTCTCGAAGTGGAAACTCCTGTTCTTCAAACGGTTCCCGGTGGAGCAAATGCAAAGCCGTTTGAAACACATCATGATGCATTGGATATCGATATGTATTTACGTATTGCACCAGAACTGTATCTCAAACGACTGTTGGTTGGTGGATATGAACGTGTTTATGAAGTTGCTCGCTGCTTTCGAAATGAAGGAATTGACCACATGCATAATCCGGAATTTACCCAGGTTGAGGGATATGCCGCCTATCTTAATTATGAAAAATTAATGGATTTTCTCGAAGGAATGATGCAGGAAATTATTCGTGCAGCTGGTTTGAACCCGGCAACTGTTCCATATAAAGGGTATACATTAAATTTTTCTTCTCCGTGGCCACGTCTTACGTTTCGTGATGCAATTTTGCAATATACTCACATAGATATTCGAGCATATCCAGATCGTGAATCTATAGCAAAAGTTGCGATGAAACTCGGAGTTCCTGTAGAAACATCTGCAAGTTATGGAACAATTTTGGATCAGATTTATAAGCACACGGTTAGACCTGTGATCATTCAACCGACATACATTTACGATTATCCGGCAGCAATTTCTCCGCTTGCGAAACGCAAGGTATCTGATCCGGGTGTTATTGAAATGTTTCAAATGGTATATGGGGGTGGAGAAGAAAACATCAAAGCTTTTTCTGAGTTGAATGATCCATTGGATCAAGAGGCACGTTTCCGTGAACAAGATGCTGCACGTGAACAAGGGGATGAAGAGGCTCAGTTTGGAGATTATGAGTATGTCGAAGCGATGAAACATGGTATGCCTCCCAATGCAGGATTTGGCATTGGGATTGATCGTCTGACCGCGTTGCTTACAGACTCGCCGAATTTGAAAGAAGTCATTTTGTTTCCAACCATGCGCCCATTATGAGTGGTTCACGAACTATTCTTGCGTTCGGAACGTTTGATGGAATTCATAAAGGTCATCTTTATTTTTTGCATCAAGCCCGTTTGTTGGGAAGTCGTCTTATTGTTGCTCTTGCCAGAGATGAAACCGTACGTACATTAAAACATCGGGAACCCAGACAACCGGAAAGCGATCGCCTTGCTTGTATTCAGGCTCTTCCTGACGTTGCAGAAGCTATACTCGGAGATCTTATTTTGGATTCATTTCAGACCGTTGTCCGTGTGCATCCGGATGTGATTGCGATTGGACATGATCAAACCCTTCTTCGGGAGCATCTTGAACAATGGCTTAAACATCAGAAGAAAAAACCTGAGATGATCGTCATTTCGAAATGTGAAGGAGAAACGGGAATATAAACATTCTGTGTCTAATTATCGAACCTGGATTGAATTGAATCAGCGTGCCCTTCAACAAAATATTTGTTCCCTCCAATCCATTTTGAATCCAGGAACACGTTTTTGTGCGGTTGTGAAAGCGAACGCCTATGGGCACGGCATGAAAGAAATAGCATTGATTGCAGCCCGAACCGGGGTTGATGCATTTGCGGTTGATTCGATTGACGAGGCGCTTACTCTTCGTGATCTTCTTCCGAGTGCTTTGTTGATTGTTCTTGGATACACTCTTCAAGATCGATTGATAGACGCGGTTCAACAAGGTATCGAATTGACGGTGTATGATCCGGATACGATTCGTCGTCTTGAAGAAGTTGCTGCCAGTCTTGCAAAAATCACTCGTGTTCATTTGAAAGTGGAAACAGGAACATCTCGTCAAGGTATTTTAGCACAAGATTTAAAAAGCATATTGGAAATTCTCCATACATGTCCTCATATAGAAATGTCCGGACTTTCCACACATTTTGCGAATGTTGAAGATGCGGATGATTCATCGTATGCAAATCGTCAATTTGCCCATTTTCTGGAATCGCAAACCTGTGTCACAGAAGCTGGATTTACTCCTGCTCATATTCATTGCGCATGCAGTGCAGCGTTTATTTTGTATCCGGATACACATGCAACACTTGTGCGGGCAGGTATCAGCATGTATGGAGTTTGGCCATCAAAACAAACAGAACAATTTGCCCGTCGTCATGCCATTAAATTAGAACTTGAACCTGTACTTGCTTGGAAAACGCAGATTGCTCAAGTGAAATCACTTCCAGCTGGAACACCTGTTAGTTATGGGTTAACAGAAGTTCTTCGTCGTCAGAGCCGGGTTGCTGTACTCCCTGTGGGATATTCAGATGGATATGACAGGCGATTATCATCCATTGGAGAAGTTTTGATTGGAGGACATCGTTGCAAGGTATTGGGTCGTATTTGTATGAATATGATGATGGTTGATGTGTCTGAAGTTCCGCAAATTGCTCCAGAACAAGAAGCAATTCTTCTTGGACGTATGGGGTGTTACGAAGTCTCTGCTGTGGATATGGCGGAAAAAATTCATACGATTCCATACGAAGTTGTTGCCCGTCTCAACCCGCTTCTTCCACGTATTGTCGTCTAATGTATGTTTTTTCAGCCTGCACGAAAACGCCGTAATCATTTTCGTCGAGCTCAAGTTTCCCGATATCAAAATCGTCCATATCAAAATCCGTATTTTTCTCAGATACGTCCCCAAAGTATTTTTCCGTTTGTGATTGCTGGATTGAGTCTTGGAATCTTGATTGCCTTCATGAGTTTTGTTTTTACCACTCCCTCTCTTCGATTGGAGACTATTCAAATTGAGGGAGTGAAAACAGCAGGAGAAGAACAGGTGCGAACATCGGTAGAACAATATCTCTCTTCCGCACGATGGCTTTTTTTTCATCCAAGTCATCGTTTCTTTTTTCAAGAAGAGGTTTTACGAAAAAAATTGGAATCACAATTCTCCTTTGAACGTCTGGATATCCGACTCGAGCCTCCGACTGTTCTGATCATTATTTCAGAAAAAATTCCTGTTGCTCTCTGGATGACCGGAACACATAGTTATTTTACGGACGCGAAAGGAATTGTCATTCGTGAAATTTCCGAAGAAGAACAAAAAAATGTTCTTGAACCTCCTATACCGTATGGTCCGGTTAAAGAAGGAGAAACATTTCCTCCTCTTACATCACCTTTTTGGATATTTGAAGAGAAGAGCGGAAAAGATGTTGGTATTGGAACTTCGATCATGTCAAAAGAAGATATGGATGACGTCCGTTTCTTTTTGGAACATGTATCAGCATTGACGATTCATGTGCGCCGATTCGATCTTGATCGCCGCATTGGGACGTGGATGAAAGCAGTCACAGAAAATGGATATGATATTTTATTTGATCCGTCTCAAGATGTTCAAAATCAAGTTACACATTTAGAAACGGTTTTACGCGAACAAATTTCAGATCCATCTGTTTTACAATATATCGATGTTCGTTTTGACGATCATGTATATTATAAATAAGACTTTCTTATTTAAAAAATATGTCTTCTCCTTTTTTGCGTTACGATGCCTCAAATATGTGGAGTAAACGAATTGGTTCTGCGGGAGTCGCTGAATCAGCATTTGAGCGTTTATTGCCACGATTGGAAAAAGCAAAAAACCATCTTGAACAACTTCGTACAAGTGGCAAGCAAGGTTTTTTTGATCTTCCATTTGAGAAAAAAATGACTCAAACTATAGAGCAAATCGCTCGTGAAGTTCAAAAATCTTTTTCATATTTAATTGTGATTGGTATTGGTGGATCTGATCTTGGGGCGCGTACTCTCTATCAATCATTACATACAAATAAACAAAATCAGCATCATCTTTGTGTTGATTTTGTGAATAATCCTGACCCTGATTCACTTGGGAATCTTCTTGATCGTTCTTCAGATGAATGGAAAAAAACAGCAATTCACGTTGTTTCAAAATCAGGATCTACCTTGGAAACCATGGCAAATTTTCTCGTATTACGTGAACGTCTTATTCGTGCGGTAGGAGTCAAAAAACACGCGGCACATATTTTTGTCACCACGGATATCGGTCAGGGTTCACTTTTTGAACTTGCTACAGAACACGGTTATTTTATTCTTCCTCACCCGAAACATGTGGGTGGACGTTTTGCTGTTTTGTCTTCTGTCGGATTGTTTTCTGCAGCCTGTGCAGGTATTCCTATTTGTCGTATTTTAAACGGTGCTAAGTCCATTGAGAAAACATACGCAAAAGAAGGGATTGAACACGATTCTGCATGTTTTGCCGGTTTACACTACCTTGCCTATGCAAAAAAACATCAACACATTCATGTTCTCATGCCATATATCGATCGTCTTTCCATGTTTACATTTTGGTATCGACAACTTTGGGCGGAATCACTTGGAAAAAAATATACGATCGGACCGACCCCTGTCGCTGCCCTTGGAGCCATTGATCAACATTCACAAATCCAGCTTTATCAAGATGGTCCAATGGATAAAGTGATTACATTTATCAGATGTGAAAAAAATACGCGTTGTATTTCCATTCCAAAAACATTTCGAACGCATGCACATATTGGGTATCTTGCCGGAAGAGAATTAGGAGATATTCTGCGGGCAGAACAAGAGGGAACTGCAGAGGCTCTTGCTAATGATGGACGCCCAAACGGAACTCTTTTTATTCCATCGCTTTCTCCGGAATCTCTTGGGGCTCTTTTTCAATTTTACGAACACGCAACTGTTTATCTTGCAGAACTGTTTGGAGTTAATGCGTTTGATCAGCCTGGAGTAGAGGCAGGAAAAAAAGAAATTCGAAAAAGATTGGGTGAAAAGAAATAATATTTTACGACACCTAACCTATATGTTAAGAAGAAAAAACATCCAAAAGGTGGGTGTGTTATAAATCTCAATTTTTTTGATGGTTGGTTGGGGGTTTGAATCAGTTACACATAGTAAGTAAAATCGTGAGTCAAAGAGGCACTGTTGGATTCCTTTTATGAGGTTAAAGAATCAACGACCGTATTTTATCAGTCTTGTCAAGGCTAGTGTCGTATAAGATATATTGTGCGACACAACGTATTTCATTCGTTTATTTGAGGGTCATAAATCTACCTTAATCTACCTTAAAAAGAAAAGCGCCCGCAACCAATAACGTCTAGGTGCGGGCGTCTGTGTTTATTTTAGTACGAACGGATTACGCGTTCGTATCTCGATCTTGTTAGCATTGATCGGCGGCAATTCAAAGTCGCCGTAACAATAGACCAAAACCTCGCGAGTTTCAAAGTTTACTTTAACTGTCTGAACCCCAGCTTCGCAGTTGGAGTTTAGAGTTGTAGCATCGAAAGTTGCAACATTTCCATTTACAGTCCAGGAAGGTGCAGCCCATGCAATGCTGGTGATAACAAGAATAAGTGTCGTAAAACCAATTAAAACTTTTTGCATGATCACTCCTCCTCCTTTTTGAAAAATTCATGATACAGGACCGCGGTATATTCGTAGTGTCCAGTATAACTCACAACAAATCGGAGGTTTATTCCTCCACATGGACGTTGCACACCCACAAGCGCCAGATCCTCACCGTCATTATCCGAAAAGGATCTGTAGTACCGCGCCGCATCACTCGGTTCGTGAACAATGTACCATTTGATAACTCCGGTCTTATCAGTGGCTGTCCAAACCTGCTGCCAGATTACAATCTCCATCAATGGATACAAAATCCGACTTGATGGATGAGTGTTTAGGAGCTCGATCATACGCCACTTAAGACGACGCATCCAAACCTTTCCTGTGTTGTAGTAGACATGACGTATTTTATGCCACATTTAGTTCCCTTTCTTTCCTTGAAATAAGTGAATTGATCAGAAAAAGAATGGCTGAAAATTAACATAAAAGTATTTATTTGTCAAAATTTATTGACAAAATAATAAAAACAGCCATATTTTGGCTGTTTATTTTGTTTCTGTGACTACAGTAATAGAAAATGTCATCACTTCACCAGATTCACTCTTCAGTTGTAATATTTAAAAATGGAAGAACATTGGATCCTAAGTAGTTTGGAAGAACTCCATTCCACTTACGAACAGCTTCTAGTTGAATTAATTCAGGATTAGATTTAAGCGCTTCTGCTTGAATGCGAATAGATTCTGCTTCTGCTTTAGCCTGAACAATCGTCTGTTGAGCTTCGAGTTCAATACGTTTAAGATCATTAGCAGCGCGTAATGCATCTTGTTCTGCTGTTTGTTTGGATTCAATTGCTGCATTAAATTCTTCACTGAAACTAAAATTCACAATCGAAAGGTCATCAATAATGATGTGATTTCCTGAAAGTCGTTTTTCAATATTTGTACGAATAATTTCATTAACTTCTGCTCGTTTTGCAATAAGTTCTTCTGCGGTAAATTTTGCTGTTGCTGCTTTAACAGATTCTTGAATAGCTGGCGAAATAATGGAAAATTCATAATCTTCTCCAACTTCTTGAAAAAGACGATTCACTTCAAGTGGATTTACATGATAATTAACAGCAACAGTTGTGTTCACACTTTGAAGATCACGACTTGCACTATCTGCATCTGTTTCTATTTTTTTTGTACGTACATCCATTTGATGAACACTATCAATCGGATTTATCACATGGAATCCTTCTTCTAAAATATTGTTATCAACCGCTCCAAATCTTGTTATAACACCACGATGTCCAGCAGAAACAATAGCAAAAGGTGAAAGAGCAATAAGAATAATAAAAAAAAGAAAAAAAATTAGACCAAAAAATATCCATTTTGTTTTTGTTATGAACATATTTTTACTGCATAAATTTAATAAAATATCCAAATCCAAGCATGCCAACTCCCATAAGCCATAAAAGAAATACAAGACCAAAAAAACCAGCTACCTGGTCATCATCTTTCATGGCTTCTTTGATCATCCAAACCCAAAAGACAAAAGCTGTTAAAATAGGGATCGAAAAGAAGATCCAGCCAATGAGTCGTAACCAGAACATAGAAAAGAGGTATTATTCGAGATAATCTAATGGGTTTGTTGGAATACCATCTTTGCGGACTTCAAAATGCAGATGAGGCCCGGTAGAAAGTCCGGCTCCTGGCATACCTGGTTTTCCTCCGCTTAATCCGACCACTTGTCCGCGTGTGATAAACTGTTCTGGTTCCACAAGAATTTTTGAAAGGTGAGCGTAAAGGGTCGCAATGCCATTTGTGTGAATAATCATCACATAATTTCCATATCCAGTTCCCTGTTTTGTCCATGCAACATATCCAGGACCCGCAGCAACAACAGGGGTTCCGACATTGACCGGAAGATCAATTCCGGAATGTTCAAATAAATGACGATACGGGTAAGAAGGATCGTGAAAATAAGCTGAGATTCCTTTTGTTGCAGAAACGGGCCACGAAAGAACAGAACTATCATCAGCAAGATCATTTTCAGATAAACGTTTTTCCAACTTTGCCTGAAGACTCGCTACCTGACGATTGATATGCTCTCTTTCTTCACGTAAATCGTATACAAGCGAAGTAAATTGTGCTTCTGAAGCTTGAGATTGCGTGATAAGTGTTTGTTTTGCCTCTTGTTCACGTTCAAGAAGATTCATTTTTTCCTGCAGAGAATCAGAAAGTTTTTCTAATGTGTCTTTTTTCCCTTCTTTTTCCCGTTGGAGTCCCAGAAGGGCGCGTTTTTGATCTTTTGCGTTTTCTAATGTTTTACGCAAATCTGCATTCACAGTTTCCAATGATTCTAATACTCCAAATAATTCCGAAAAGGAATCATTTTGAAGAAGGAGCTCAATCGTTGAACGATCATCTGTTCGATCAATTTCTTGAAGAATGGCTTTTAGTAATGTTCGTTGATGTTCAAGATCTTGTTCCACGCGTGTTGTATCATTTTCGATCATCTGAATTTCTTTGTCTGTAGCTGCAATGGTTAATTCAGTCGATTCGATTTCAAGTCCTGTTTTTGCCACACGATTTTCCAATAATTCAAGTTGACCGTGCAGCGTTGCAGCTTCTGCTTGTTTTGCAGAAATTTTTTCCTCAAACTGTTCTATTTTTCGCTGAATTTGATCAATGTGTGTTTTCTTTTCTTCAATGTCTTCTGAAAGAATTTGTGTTGCGTTCGAAGAAGATATCTGTGTTGTTTTTTCTGCCATCACAGAAGCGACTGGAATCAAAAAACTCACCGCAACAGAACCTGTCACGACAAGAAATGTGATGAGAAAAAAAATATGTGTATGCACAAAAAAGAAGGTTATTCTTCAAGCATTGTGATAGCTTTATGAATACGCCGCAAACTTTCTTCCTTTCCAAGAACCCAAAGAAGTTCAAATGGAGCAGGTGAAGCAGAAAGTCCAGAAAGAGCCACTCGCAACGGCCAAAGAACATTCCCATTTTGTAAATACTTTTCTTCAATATACTCTCTCAAAGCCATTTCGATCAATGCGGACGAACCAGTTATTTCGTTATTGAAACCTTCTAAAACAGGAATAATATTTTGCAATTGCAATCGCGCATCCTCCTTTGTGGATTTTTTCCAAACAAGAAGATTGGCTTGATAGGTAGGAAGAATTAAATATCCGCGCGTTTTTTCGACTAAATCTGAAAGAAGAACAAGTCGTTCTTTTTCCACCGTACAAATTTTTATAAGGATTTCTTCTGGAGCCTTGATCTCTGCTTTTTTCAAAAATGGTTGGCTGAGTTTTGTAATTTCTTCTGGTGTTTTTGTACGAATATATTGTCCATTCATCCAGTCGAGTTTATCTGTCATAAAGACAGCGCCGGATTTATTCACTTTTTCAATATCAAATAATTCAGCAAGCTCTTCAAGTCTATACAATTCCTGATCTGCTTTTGGGTTAAACCCAAGAAGCGCCACAAAATTTATAAGAGCTTCAGGCAAATATCCTTTTCTAAGATAATCTTCCACAGCAACATCCCCTTGGCGTTTTGAAAGTTTAGAACGATCTGGATTGAGAATCAGAGGAAGATGAGCAAATTGTGGTATATCCCATTCGAATGCTTGATAAAGCAGCACATGTTTTGGTGTGGAAGAAATCCATTCTTCTGCACGAATAACATGGGTCACTTCCATCAAATGATCATCTATCACATTCGCCAGATGGTACGTTGGGAATCCATCTGATTTTATAAGCACTTGATCGTCAATTTCTTGATTGTGAATGGTAATACGACCACGAATTAAATCATCAAATGTTGTTTCTCCATCTGGAATTTTTAAACGAATGACACATGGTTCACCTGCAGTATGTTTGATTGTTCGTTCTTCTGGTGAAAGTGTGACACAGTGTCGATCGTATTTTGTGGGAAGTTTGGCAATTCCTTGTTGAGAGCGAACGGACTCCAAACGTTCTGATGAGCAAAAACATTCGTACGCGAGTCCGCGTTCCAAAAGTTCGTGCGCATATTTTGTATAAAGAGAAAGACGTTCGGATTGAATATATGGTCCGAGTGATCCTTTTTGTTCAATCAAACCTTCTTTGGTGAGTATCGGACCTTCATCATGTTGCAATCCCATAGCCTCAAGAACATGCAATAGACTTTCCACCGCACCTGGAACATAACGATTTCGATCGGTATCTTCAATGCGTAAAGCAAAAATACCGCCATGTTTTTTTGCAAACAAATAATTGTACAAAGCCGTACGCAAACCGCCGATGTGAAGATATCCGGTCGGAGATGGAGCAAAACGTGTTTTTACCATGCTCATATTTTTTGATTCCATTGATGATAAACTTCGCGAAAGACCCGTAGACATGCAGGAAAAAATTGCCGAGATTTTAGTGTACTCCAGGCAACCAAGATCGGAAAGACAACACATGCCTGAAGAATACGTTGTATTCGTTTTGGTTCAAGCCACAATCGCCAGAGCCATTCAAATCCAACCCGTCTCCATGATTCAGGGGCACGCGGTAAGACTCCACTTAACATATCAAACGCACCTCCAACTCCAAGTGTCAAACGAACACTTGGAAGATATGGAAGGACATCTGTCATAAATTGTTCCTGTTTTTCTTGTCCAAGCCCAATAACAAGAACAGTCGGTTCTTTTTGTCGAATTTTTTCAAAAAGAATACGGGAAAATTCATTATTTTTTAAACCTTTTGTAGGAATGATTCCCGGATCAAGAAAAGAAATAGTCAATCCGGGAAAATAAGTTTGAAGATATGCCGCTGTTTTTGAAAGACGTTCTTCAGAAAGTAGAGGGTCTTTATGTCCGCCAATGAGAAGCATTTTTTTTTGCATTTGCGCACACAGATTAGCAAGTTCAAGAAGGGTATCAACTCCCGTATGCCGATGTTCTAAACGTCCTCCGGTAAGAGCAGTAATTGCGTAGCAAAGACCAATCCCATCTGGAAGATGAAGATCATTTGCATTGATCAAATGTCTAAATGATTCATTTTTTTTTGCCTGAAGCAAAAATTCCGGATTAGGAGTAACGATTCGCCTAGATCCTTGCGAAGCAGAAATCCATTCAAGCAAGATTTCTCGCAATTCCCCATCCGTAAGATCATCAATTTGAACCCCGAATAAAAAAAGAGATTTCATATGGTTTTCATAAGCATCATAAGGAAGTTTCGACTTGTTGACAAACAAGAAAATGGATTGACTTTTTTAATTTAGCACTCTATGATAAAGAGTGCTAAATATTTGCTATTTTTCATTTTCATCTATTTTGTATGCTTCCTCATAATTTTACCAATAAATCCCAAGAAGCAATTCAACAGGCTCATCATGTGGCTGTGGAAAACGGCCAGCCTGCGCTTGAACCCATTCATTTACTCTCTGCCCTCCTCGAACAAGACGATGGGGTTGTTTCTGCTATCCTCAATAAATTAACACCTGAAATAGCCGAAATTCGTTCCAAAATAGAAAAAATTCTTGATTCCCTTCCCAAAGTATCTCCACAAACAGAAGACGGCGGAGTTGGTCAAATGTATTTGACCCAAGACATGGCAGGTGCCCTCAATGAAGCGGGAAAAAAAGCCAAACAGTTTAAAGATGATTTTATTTCCACAGAACATCTACTACTTGGACTTCTTACCAATCGTCATATTGCACGTTTGCTTGATCCATATGGCATAAAAGAAGAAACAGTCATGCGGGCACTGAAAGATATTCGCGGGACGCAAAAAGTGGATTCCCCAGAACCAGAATCCCGCTATCAAGCTTTGGAAAAATATAGTCGGAACCTCACAGAAGCAGCTCGCGGAGGAAAACTGGATCCTGTGATCGGTCGCGATGCAGAAATTCGACGTGTCATGCAGGTTCTTTTGCGTCGGACAAAAAATAATCCTGTTTTAATCGGTGAAGCTGGAGTAGGAAAAACCGCCATTGTGGAAGGGCTTGCCCAACGTATTGTTTCAGGTGATGTTCCAGAATTACTTCGAGAAAAAGAATTGGTTGTACTCGATCTTGGCGCATTGGTTGCAGGAACAAAATATCGTGGAGAATTTGAAGATCGTTTGAAAGCAATTTTAAAAGAAATCAATCAGTCTGAAGGACGCATGATTTTGTTTATTGATGAGTTACACACTCTTGTTGGGGCGGGAACATCTGAAGGTAGTCCGCTTGATGCAAGCAATATGTTGAAACCGGCGCTTGCACGTGGTGAATTGCGCGCTATCGGCGCCACGACACTCAAAGAATATCAAAAACACATTGAAAAAGATGCAGCGCTTGAACGGCGTTTTCAACCAGTTATGGTGGAAGAACCGTCTGTAGAAGATACGGTTGCAATTTTACGAGGAATTAAAGAAAAATATGAACTTCATCATGGCGTAAGGGTGACCGATCCGGCCATTGTTTCCGCAGCGGAACTTTCGCATCGTTATATTTCTGATCGTCAGCTTCCAGACAAAGCGATTGATCTCATAGACGAAGCTGCCTCTGCTTTGCGTATGGAAATTGATTCCATGCCGGAAGAACTTGATACGATGAAGCGTGACCGCATGCGTTTGGAAATCGAACGTAAGGCTTTGGAAAAAGAAGAAGACAAGGACTCGAAAAATCGTTTACAGGAAATTGAAAAACAGCTGGCGGATTTACGGGAAAAAAGTGATGCGCTCGAAGGCAAATGGCGAAATGAAAAGGAAAAAATTACCGAAATTCATGCGGTTAAAAGTCAAATAGATCGTTTGAAAGCTGAAGCGGAAATTGCGGAACGTCATGGTGATTTGGAAAAAGTGGCTGAGATTCGTTATGGTGGCATTCCAACAGAAGAACGTCGATTAAAAGGTGCAGAAGAAGCGCTTAACCATCTTCAGCGTGAACGTGGCATGTTAAAAGAAGTGGTAAATGAAGAAGATATTGCTCAGGTTGTTTCTCGTTGGACACATATTCCTGTTTCCAAAATGCTTGAATCTGAAATGGAAAAACTGACTCGCATGGAAGAAGTGCTCGAAAAACGTGTGGTGGGTCAGGAAGAAGCAATTGCAGCTGTGAGTAACGCTCTTCGTCGTTCGCGTGCAGGCATCTCTGAAGAAAATCGTCCAATCGGATCGTTTATTTTTCTTGGACCAACAGGAGTGGGAAAAACGGAACTTGCGCGTGCTCTTGCTGCATTCATGTTTAATGATGAATCTGCCCTTGTACGCCTCGACATGTCTGAGTACATGGAAAAACATGCGGCTTCAAAAATTATCGGTTCCCCACCAGGATATGTTGGGTACGAAGAAGGAGGACAACTCACAGAAATTATTCGCCGACATCCATATGCGGTCATCCTTTTTGATGAAATTGAAAAAGCGCATCCGGACACCTTTCATCTTTTGCTTCAACTCTTAGATGACGGACACCTCACAGATGCAAAAGGGCGAAAAGTCAATTTTAAAAATACGATTGTCATCATGACAAGTAATATTGGATCAGATGTGATTTTGAGTGCGGGAAAAGAACTCACATCCATTGGATTCCAAAATAATGAAGGCGAGATTCTGACAGAGGATCAAGAAATGCACGAACGTATTTTTGGCATGCTCAAAGATCAATTCCGTCCGGAGTTTTTGAATCGTGTAGATGATATTATCGTATTTCATTCCCTCCGAGAAAAAGAAATTACAGATATTGTTGGTTTGCAATTGGAACATGTTGCTCATCGACTCAAAGAGCAACGTGACATTGATTTACAGGTGAAACCTGCGGCACGCGAACTGCTTGCTCAAAAAGGATTTGATCCATCATTTGGCGCACGTCCGCTCAAGCGTGTGATTCAACAATTGATTTTGAATCCGTTGTCCCTCAAAATCGTGGCCGGAGAATTCATGCCAGGTGATTCTATTACGGTTGGCGTGAAAAAAAATGAGTTAATTTTTGGAAAAACAGGAAAAAAGGAAAAAAATGCGGTATACTAAAACCGTTATGTTAAAACGAATGTTTGCCATTATTTTGTTATTCACTGTTTTTGCGACTCCTTTTGCCTCTTCCGCAGCGGTTTTTAATCCAAATTTTTTGATTTCAGACGAAGAATTTACCAATATTTTTAGCATGGATTTGGGGCAGATCCAAGAATTTCTCTCTCGCGGATCATTGGCAACATACATGACCGAAGACTTGGATGGAAAAAAACGGTATGCGGCGGACATTATTTGGAGAACAGCTCAGCGCAATGGAGTCAACCCGCAAGTCATTCTTGTTATGCTTCAAAAAGAACAAAGTCTTGTTCTTGATCCTGATCCAAGCGAAGACCAATTAGACTGGGCTATGGGATATGCGGTTTGTGATTCGTGTACACATGACGATCCTACGATTCAACGGTTTCGTGGATTTGCAAAACAGGTTAATTCTGCCACACTTCAATTTAGCGAAGGATATCTTACAGATCTTGCAGCAAACGGTGAAACAGTGACAGGTCTTGCTCCGGGACAAGCAACACTTATTGACGATGTCACGGTTATTCCTGCCAATAATGCGACCGCGGCTCTCTACACATACACCCCGCATCTGCACGGAAACCAAAATTTTGTTACCTTATGGCAACAGTGGTTTATCCGACATTATCCTGGTGGTTCTCTTTTGCAAAACAAGGAAAATGGCGCGGTATGGCTCATCCAATATGATGAACGCCGACCGATTACATCGCGTACAGCGTTTGTTTCTCGTTTTGCCGATAAAAATATTATTTCTGTTGATCCGTCTGAACTTGAAGTCTATCCGATCGGTTCTCCGATTTCCCTTCCAAATTATTCTCTCCTTCACGCAGAAAATGGAGATATTTATCTTTTGGTTGATGACGCCATTCGTCATATTACTTCTATGGAAGCGTTTCGCTCCATTGGGTTTAATACAGACGACTTGATTGATGTGACAGAAGATGATTTGCAAGGATATACGCTTGGAGAACCAATTACATCTGATTCCCTATATCCGCAAGGAGTGCTTTTGCAAGATACGAAAACAGGCGGTGTTTTTTATGTAGAAAATGGAGAAAAATTTCCTATTCTCTCTCGTGAAATTTTGACGGCGCGTTTTGTTGGACGCCCTCTCATCCCCACAAAACCTTCTGAACTCGATGTCTATCCAAAAGGGAATCCTGTTCTCTTTTCAGATGGAACGCTGATGGGAGTCAAAGGATCTCCAGAAGTTTTTTTTATCTCTGAAGGAAAGCGGCGTCCTATTTTGAATGGAACTATTTTTGAAACATTTGGATGGAAATGGGAAAACGTCATTTGGACAAATGAAGCATCTATTCTTGTACATCCGCTCGGTTCTGTTATTTCAAATACAACTATGGAGGAAATGGATCCCACAGAAATTCTCACTGCATCAAGATAAGTATGCTTGTGTTTGCCGCTTTCACCCCACACACTCCTCTCCTACTTCCAACGATTGCAAAACAGCAACAGAAAGCTCTTGGAGCAACGACACAAGCCATGAAAGAATTAGCTGAAGAATTATACGCGGTTCATCCTGAAACTGTTCTTATTCTCTCTGGACATGGAGCACAATTTCCTGATGCATTTTCCATAAATTTGCACGATCATTATCGTACAGATCTCACAGAATTTGGAGATATGGCGACCACACGGGAATTTTTTCCAGATCTTGAAATCATAGATCGTCTTCAAAAATACGCACGAAATGCATCCTTACCGTTTACCCTCTATTCGGATCCAGTCCTTGATTACGGAACAGCCGTGCCTCTTCTTCTTTTAACAGAACATCTGTTGCATATTTCGATTGTCCCTGTTTCCTATAGTGCTTTTCCGGCAAAAAACCATTTTGAATTTGGTCGTCTTTTGAAAGAAGTCGTGATTCCTTCTGAAAAACGCATTGCTGTGATTGCCTCTGGAGATCTTTCTCATGCACTTTCTTCAGATGCGCCAGCAGGTTTTCATCCGGAAGGTCCGATATTTGACGCGTGTGTGCGTGATATTGTCCAAACCATGACACCGAAAGATGTAGAACGTGCACATGAATGTGGATATCGTCCACTGCTCATCCTTATGGGACTTTTAGAAGGAATGCACATGAAACCTCATGAATATGTTTATGACGCTCCATTCGGTGTCGGATATTTGGTTGCTCATTTTGAATAAAAAAGGAGGCTCTTCTTTTGTTTTGTAAACTTAAGATGGAATACTTTCCTTATTTTTCAATACATCGCTAAACAAAAAAATTTGATGGCATTCAGAGAAAGTAGTTAAAATTTTATGATAAACCGAGGAGAACAACCAAGATCAGATGTAATTCCTGCACAATATAAAGGTATGCCAAGCGAGGTAATTGAAGAATTGTGGCAAGACCCTGTTTATTTTGATGCTAAAAAAAACAAATTGAAAACCGAAAGAAGACAACAGGCCATAGAGGTAATCAAAACAGGTGAAGAAGATAGAGAGGTTGGGAAAGAAAGACAGCTTACCGAAAGATACGCTTGTTTACCTGATGGCCAAAAAACTGAGTTTCCCAATGCCCAAAAAGATGCTGCGCGAGTTTTAAATGAACACATACAAGGTCAAAGAGATATTGATAATCTGTCGCCAGAAGAATCTATTGTGCTTGGCAAATTAAAAACCGCATACGAAGACTTTAAAAAGGAAAACCCAGACAAGCCATTTATTTTTGATTTTTCAAAAGACATTGATCGTAAAGTTTACAATAATCTTGCTCAAAGATTAGCGTTCAAAGTTTTGGAAGACAGACAAAATGTTGGCGACCAAGAAAAGGCAAATGCCATCAGGACGGAATTGGGTATTCCGCCACGAGAAGTAAAAAAAGAAGGATTATTGTTGCCAGAAGAAGAAAGAAACTCAGAGGTTCAAAGAGGTGGAAATGAAACGGCTTTATCAAAACTGCAACAACTGATTGAAGCACGAGTTTTAAAAAGTAGAAATCCACAAGCCCTAAGAGAATTATTTGCAAAAATGGTACAGAAAAACGACAAAGGAAAAATTGCCGAAATATTAGTTAGTGAAATTAATCAGCAAAAAAGACAGGCCAACTATCCAATAAATCCAAACTATCAAAAGGCATGGGAACGGGCCACTAAAGATCCATCACTTAACCACAAAGAAGAAAGCGGTTGGATTTATAGAGGCAATTTTTCAACAAAAGAAAAACCAACGATAACAAGAGGTAGTTTAAATATTACATTGGATGAAAATGCAATAATAGAACTTGACTCTTTAATACAAGGTGGCGTGATTGACGCTAACTATAAATTTGGAGAATCCGGGACTGGAGCGGAGGCGAGTGAACGTCACGATGCAGTAACTTTATATTTTCTTACTGAGCCAACACCAGAAGCAATAAAAGCTTTATCAGATGTCGCTAAAAAATATTATCGCGGCGATGATTTAATCGGTCGGAAAATTTCCGAGGGGTTTTACATGTCAGAAGTAGGCTCGGTTTCTGATACGCACGCTCGGGATTTAATTCAGCAATTACTAGCCATTGATCCAGAATTGGCAAAAGCAATGAAAGTATTTTTAACATCAAATAAAACCGGCAAAGAAAGAGTCGCTATGTCCGAAGCACAATTTTACTCAGCAAAAGAAATGCTTAACCTGTTTGGTGTTGATATAAATTATAATAAAGATAAAGGATTTGAAATTTTAAAAAAATAATCTCAAAAAATTAAACTTTTAATTGCATCCGATAATAGCGTACTTCCCACTTATTCTCTCATTCGAATTATTTCAGATCGAACATAACTTGTGATAAAATATAACCGGTTTACTATTTAACAACCATTACTATGGAATCACCAGAAATAGGCAACAGTTTGCCCGAAACAGAACCGAAAGAAAGACAGATTATATATACATATCCTGTTTCAGATTCTAATTTAGATCTTTTTTTTGATCTAGGTAATCA
>Ga0209212_1001912_pt1 | contig 31557 bp, 24 predicted proteins | sample RifGroC2_FD_183996 | JGI IMG/M metagenome (GOLD analysis project Ga0209212, IMG submission 183996) | Groundwater microbial communities from Rifle, Colorado, USA - Groundwater C2 (SPAdes) (version 2) | ecosystem: Environmental > Aquatic > Deep subsurface > Groundwater | place: Rifle, Colorado...
TTAAATCTTTTTATTATAGCATAACTTTTCTAGCATGTCAAGAACTTTTTAAAAAAATTTAATCTTTTCTCTTTTTTATAATGTGCGCTTGTTTTGTGTTGTGAGGCTAGTATATCACAGTCGTTTTTCTATGTCAAGCTATTTTTTGCTTTTTTTTATAAATTATTTTTGATTCTTAAAAAAATCTTTATTTAATCTTTCCCGCCTCTTAAAAAGGCTGCCCGTTATTAACAATCACTTACTCATCGGCGATTTTTGTATTCCGTTTAATTTTTTCTTTTAATTTTTTCTTTTTTTTGTTCTGCCGATCTAAACCCTATCAAAAGCGTCTTTGCCGGCATAACAAACAGGGCAGGCCCATTCTTCAGGAAGACTTTCAAAGGACGTTCCAGGCGGAATCCCGCTGCCTTCATCTCCGGCGGCGGGATCGTAAACATAGCCGCATCCGGTGCAAACGAATTTTTCCATAACTTCTTCCAACTCCCTCGTTTTTTTTGTTTTAAAATGTTTTTGATTTCTGTTATTTACCTGTTTATAATTTTCTTTTACTATTGTCTATATATATAACTCAAATTTCGGAATTTAATAATCAGTGAATTCGGCTGATCTAAAATAAAAAATACGCCCCGGCTTCGGTGCGTATTTTTTATTGCGTCGGGCAAAAAAGCGCTTAAATATAAAGCGTTTTCACTATATCGCCTTATTTAAACTTTTCAATAAGGGCTTCGGCCATTTTTTCGAGCGTCTTACCGGTTAAATAACCGCCGCTGCTGACCTGCTTTTTAATCAAAGCCACTTTTTCCGGGTGAATTGAAGGAGCGTTTTTAACCGCTTCAATAAATTTTGCAAGTGTGGTTGAACTTAAATTACTGCTTATTTTGCTGCGACTGCTCTTGGTATCCGAGAGCTTAATGCTATGACTATTAGTGCGAGAATTAATGCAGATGTTGCTTTGACCCGTATTCATTTGTCACTCCTCTGAAATTACAATTTACTCACCGACCTTCAATTTTTTTAGCCGAAACGCGTCCGGTTACTTAAAATATCGACCTCACAAAATTATCATTTAACTATTTTTTAAACTAATATTTTCAGACTTTTTTCGAAAAAACGCTAAAGTTTTTAAAAAATTGACAATGTTGTTTTTTTTATATATAATTGATGTATTAAAAAAAAAATATCATAATTTTAATAAAAAAGTTATATTGCTATATTTAATGATTGCTTTTGTTTAATGCTTAATGTTGAATATTTTAAATGTTTTGTAAGATTTGTATTAATTAATATGGAGGGTATATGTTCAGAAAACTCGCTATAGCCGCTTTTTTATTTTTTTTCGCAGTCCTGTTTTTAACCGCCGCGGGAGCGGCTTTCGCCGACGAACTTAAGACCCTTTCCGATTCGACCAGAGTTTACGACATAGTTAAATCTCCATGGACGCAGGCAAAAAAAGCCGAGATCGTATCCGTAATAAACCTGGTCAGGGGATACGACGACCTTGAAAAAACCAAATGGTACAATCCGATAGGTTACTTCAACGCGCTGAAAACGATCAACCAGAGGCGCAAAGCGTTCCTTGAAGCTTCACAGCAGAGAATAATGCTTGAACAGAGGATGGCGCGCGAAGGCACGAAAGATATCGGCCAGACCGTATATAACGCCATAATCACGGGCGCCGACATGTGGGCGCGTTACGCCAACAACGACGGGCCCATTTTTTCACAGCTCATAGCGAGTTACGATAACCTGGTCCTGAAAAACGCTGAATACAGCGATATGACCTGGATGACGCCCATCCAAAAATTCAAAAAAATGAAAGAGGTCAAAGACGCCTCGAAATACGCTTATCAGACCGCCCGCCGCTTCGAACAGTCGAACACCTACGATCAGATCAAAGGCGTTATAGACCGCATGCAGGGCAACAGCGTCATCAACGGTATCGGCGGCGTCATCGGCGGTAACGGTGGAAACAACGGTATCGGCGGCATCATAAATACCATAGGTAACATTTTCAGAGATATCTCCTCTATCGGAAACACCATAGGCGGAGCGCGCGGAACGGTTTCCACGGCCAACCCCGCCGAAACTCCCGCTCAGCCTTCCGGACAGAACCGGACAATACAGGGCACGGCCTCCGGCGATATTTTCTCGTCCAATTCCGCGGAATACTACACCCAGAAACATCAGCAGTACATAAAACTCCTCGAGCAGTACTACGAAGCAGTTAAAGCCGGAAGATCGACCGAAGAACTTTCCGGCCAGCTCGAAGAAATCAAAAAATTAAAGAAAGAACTCGGTATCAACTAAGCTCTCGGCCGATAGCCGCTGATCAATTCTATTACTATCAAGACTACGAAAACAATTTACATTAAATAAAATATATTTAAATTAAGCAGTTGTATTTAAAAATGATGGAAAATAAAAACCTGACCATAATGTTCACCGATATAAAAGGGTTCACCAAACGCACGTGCCTTCAGAGCAGAAGCGCTACGGCCGACCTTATAAAACAGCACAACGACCTTCTCGTTCCCATATTCGAGGAGCGCGGCGGAAGGGTCATCAAAACCATCGGCGACGCCTTTCTCGTAGTTTTTGAAAGCCCGACCAACGCTGTCTTAACCGGAATACAGCTCCAGGAAAAACTGCAAGAGCATAACGGCAACACAGCCGATCCCGACAGGCTCGAGGTTCGCGTCGCTATCAGCACCGGCGAAGTGAGCCTTATAGACAACGACGTTTACGGCGAGGCCGTTAACATCGCCTCCAGGCTCGAAGGCGTTTCAGAGGCCAACGAAGTTTATTTCACCGAGGCCACCTATCTTGCCATGAACCGCTCCGAGGTGCCGACCGCCGAAATAGGCTACAGGCTTTTTAAAGGCATCCCCGACAAAATAAAAATATTTAAAGTGCTGCGTGAAGGCCAGAATTTGAAAGAGACTCCGCGAGCCGGCCTGAACGAAGCGGCCTCAGGAAAATCATACCCAAAACCCTCCGCACCGCTTAACGAGACGCTTAACGAAACGATAAATAAAACTGTAAACAACGCGATAAACGAAAAACTCAACGAAACTCTAAACGTTAAAGTGGTCATAGCAAAGCCGACCGGCGAATTCGGATTCGTCATCGTACCGATCTGCATGTTTTTATTCGGCGCGCTCGGGCGGCTGCTTTTCAAAGGCGGCGAAGGCTTTCTTCTGGGGATCGGCGTCGGTTTCCTGCTCAGAGCCATCGAAGTGCGCCGCGGCGGAAGGCGTTCCAGCGGAATGGCTTTTACGGCCGCTTTTTTTATAATATTATCGCTCGGACTTATCTTCAGACTCAAGGCGGCCGCGCCGCTTTTCGCGATAGCATGCGGACTCTTGCTTATGACTTATTTCAAAAAGTTTTAAATTAAGGTCTGAATACCCTGAAGTCGCGGTTAAAAAGATCGACGTAAATCACGTCCGGAATAACCGTCGTTTTTTCCGCCGCACGGCGGCCGGTAATCATTATTGCGGCCTCGAAGCCCAGCAGCGCGCCGGCAAGCTGAGCCGAAGCGCCGTTGGTAGAAATATAGCCCGTTTTCCCTTCGACAAAATCATGGTATGCCTGCGGAATAAGTTCTTCGGGCATCAGTTTTTTCATTTCGATTTTAAAGTGCTCCCATTTGCCGGTTTCTGACGGCGCTTCATAAAATTCTTCCATTTTCATTCCATTCGGATCGAACACCATAAGCGTCGCGCCAAAACCCGGAATAGGGGATGACAGAACGTAAAGGCCGCGGGAACGCGACCGCGAATGCAAAAGTTGTTTGTGATGAAAACCAGCATAGTCTATCGCATCGACGACGAGCGAACAGTCTTCGATAAATCCGTCGATTTCCGATGCGGTACGCGCCGCCGCAGTATAGGTTTTCACCGTAGCGAAGGGATTTATTTCCCGGAGTATCTCCGCCGTCACCTCCGCCTTGTTGCGGCCTATTGTACTTTTCATGGCGCCATACTGACGGTTCATGTCCGGCGCATCGAATATTCCCGGATCCATTATTCTCAACTCACCGATTCCCTGCCTTGCGAGCGCTACCGCCTGATAACTGCCGACGCCGCCGACGCCCGCAACGGCAACCGCGGCAGTCTTTAACTTCCGCTGCTCTTCGGATGTAAAAAGGCCTATGTTTCTTAAATAAACGTTTTCGTATGTTTCCATATTCTCCCTCTCTCCCGATGCAAATTATTTTACAACGGCTGGCCGGCAGCTTGAACGCCGTCAAATCAACCGATATCTTTTCATAAGCCGCCATAGCGTTATACGGCTTATAGCGAGTTCGGCGGCGGTGCTGTTGCGATTGAGCCCGTTTTTTCTCAGGACCCGCTTAAGAGTTTCCGCATCGATGTTATTAGAAGCTCCTCGCTTGCTGCCTTGCGAAACATCCGCGGGAAGAATTTCGCACATTTTCTTCTGATAGTCCTCCGGAAAATTTTCGAGTTTCAAAATATCGCCATGGCAAAATATAAACGCATGCTCGAGCAAATTACGCAACTCCCTCACGTTGCCGGGATAATCATACATCATCAGAAATTCGTATGCGCTCTGAGCTATCATCGTAATATTTTTGGAATACTTCAAATTCAGCTCATCCATAAAACGCTGCAGAAGCAGCTCTATATCTTCCAGCCTCTCCATCAAAGGAGGCACTTTCACGTTCACGATCTTCAGCCTGTAGTAAAGATCGTCACGGAATTTTTTTTCCCTGATCAAAGCAAGAAGATCTCTGTTTGTGGCCGCGATTATTCTGACGTCCGCCCTTATGATGCGCGTACCGCCCAGCGGCGTGAAGGTTTTATCCTCGATAAAATGAAGCAATTTCGCCTGGGTCGCCACGGGAAGCTCCGCTATTTCGTCCAGAAACACGACCCCGCCGTTCGCCAGGGCAAATTTGCCGGGCTTATCATTTTTCGCGTCGGTGAACGCCCCTTTTTCGTATCCGAAAAGTTCCGACTCGAGGAGCGTTTCAGGAAGCGCTCCGCAATTGATCACGTGAAACGGACGGCTCGAACGATCCGAAATGTTGTATATCGCTTTGGCTATAAGATTTTTACCGGTGCCGGACGGCCCTTCGATCAGGACGTTGCAATCGCTCTGAGCGATGGTCGGCAGTATGTTGACCAGTTTAATGATTTGAGGGCTCTGACCCACTATGTCGCTGAAAGTGTATTTTTCCAGAAGTTTTTTCTTCGTCAGAACGACTTGCCTTTCCATCGACTTGATGAAACTTATATCGGAAAGCGTCCCTATAAGGCGGACCGGCTTCGTTTCGTCGATGTATTCGATTATTTTCGCCCGGGCAAGAAACCACTTATACATTCCGTCGGCGCATTTAATTCTGTGCTCGCAGACGAACTGATCGGAAGCGCCGCTGAGATGAAGCACGAGGTTCTGGTCGAATTTTTTTTTGTCGTCAGGATGAATTTGTTTCAGCCAATCACCGAGTTCATCCCCTATTTCATCCTCCGCATACTGCAGCAGCCTCTTCCAGCAGCGTGAGTAATAAACCTTTCTCGTCTGGATATTATAATCCCAAATGCCGTCGCCGCTGCCTTCCAGGGCATACTGCCAGCGTTTGTCGCTTTCTGCCAGAGCGGCTTCCAACTTTTTTTGCTCGCTGATGTCCGTATGAATTCCCACGAGCGCCATAATCTTTCCCTGATCGTCTTTCAGCGAAGCCACTATAACATGGGCGGGAAAGGATGTTTTATCCTTACGCGGGCAGTTCGTTTCAAATTCCATATATCCGTCTTTCTGGATTCGCTCGAAAACTTGTGAATCATTGATTTTCATATCCTCGGTAAGCCTTATTTCGAGCATGTGCTTTCCGATGACCTCTTCTTTTTTCCATTGAAAGAGCGTTTCCATGTGCTTGTTCCAGTATATATAATTTCCGTTGTAGTCGGTCGCGCCGATCGCACAGTTGATATTTTCGAGCAAAAAAGCCTGGAACTTGACCTGATCGGTAAAATGTTTTACTTCCGTAATATTTACCATTATCAGGGCGAACTGTTTTTCAGAAGTCTTAACCACATAAGTTTTTAAGTATTGTGCGCCATCGGCGGTCAGGCAGTCGAATTCCTTTGCCCCGCCGGCAAAAACCGCAGAAAAAACGAATTGAAACCATTCGGGTTTCATGTTTTGGAAAATTTCATCAAAAGGCAGCCCTGATACTTCAGGTTCCCTCAGCCCGAGCATGTGAAAAAAGATACCGTTCGCCTTCACCAAATTAATCGGCTCCAGCTCGGTGACACCGCTATTGAAGAAGGCAAAGGCATTCGGGATATTGTTAATAACATCCAGAATATTCAAATTCAGCTCGTCTGTTTTATCGATTTTAATAACAGCCACCTCCATTAACTCAATTATAAGTCATTCTGGGTTAATTTTCAAGGGTTTGTTTCACTTTTCTGAAACATCAGTTTGAAATGTGTCGTTAAACCCTTTGTTTTAATTACATTTCGGGCATTGTTTCATCTTTAGAATGTTTCAACCTTTCAATTACTCAGGTTCCATCACGTCAAAATATAGATTTTGTTAATTCATTTAACCTGACGCGAAACAAATTCATGAAACATTTTTATCTCGGTTTTTAATTTAAATCAATTAAAACGGTCGTTTTACATTTTGGAACGGTTATTGCTTTTTTCAATGGCGTCGATCTTTACCGGACTATAAAAACGCATTCCATCAGAAAACCATTAATTTGAATTCTGACCGTGGAATGCTCTCTTTTTTTTAGCGCTGATCTTCAAAATCTAAATTATAAGTAAAAGGAGGAACTGCATGACCGAAAAAACTCAGAAAATAAAAGGCCTGCTCATCTTAAAAGGCATCACGATTACAAGCATCGCAAAAAACATGGGGGTGAGCCTTACTTTCGTTTCGCTCGTAATTAACCAGAAAAAAAAATCCAAACGAATTATGAACCATATTTCCGGCTTGCTGGGAGCGAGCTATGAAGAAACCTGGAACGATAATATTGTATGGGAACCCAAAATACCATCCGGCACTAGCCTGAATAAATAATGGAGGAATTGAAGAAATGAAAAAAGACTTGACGAACCAGATCGTATGGAGCGATATCGCGACCGCATATGAAAAAGCCGTTGTCAGAACCTCGTTTTATGATAATTTAATGAAAAAACTTATGACGCAGTTGAAAGGCCGCAAAAAAATATTGGATTTGGGCTGCGGAGTAGGTTATCTGATCAACGAACTGATGAAAGAAGACCCGTCGCGGACGATCGTCGGCGTAGATGCCAACGAATACATGCTGGAGATAGCTCGAAAAAATGTTATAGAAGATCGGTTTAGCAAGAAAGTAACTCTCATCCACGGCGACGCAGTGACTTTCGAATACCACGAAAAATTCGACGCGGTTGTTTCGAGCAATCTTTTGTTCAATCTGAAGACTCCATATGCCTTCCTCGATAACGCCTACGCCAATCTCAAGCCTGGCGGACGCTTTGTACTGACGAGCGCAAAACGCGATCCCGACCTCGGCCTCGCAATACGCACCATGAAAGAGGAATTCAAAGCCGACGGACGCTTCGACTCTCTTGAAAAGTACGCCAGTGTCGCCGAAGAAGTCAACTCGAGGTTTCTGGGAGAGATGAAAACTTTCAGCAACGCAGAAATAGAAAAAGTTTTAACCGACTTCATCGGTTTCCGCAAAGTGGTATCGAATCAGAACGGATACCTCGATCAAAACTTCGTCGTCGCGGCCGACAAGCCTAAAAAAGAAGGGGAAATTATATATAAAATCGCGAACGAAAATGAAAGACTTCAGGCGTACAACCTGAGATACCACATACTCCACGATCGTTACGAGTTTATCGATCCCAACGAAACACGCATTGAAAAAACCAGTCACGATGATCATGCAATTCATTTCGTCGCTATAGATCCTATAACCGACAGGGTCGTCGGCTGCCTGTTTTATCTTGAATACGATGAAAACGTCGGATTTCCGGCCGAAAATGAAATCGAGATCGATTACTTTCTCAACATGCATTCAAAACTTGCGACGCCCGGCAGATGGTACGTCCTTCCGACTTACCGGCACAGGGGAATAGGCAAAAAACTTTTCGAGCTGTACTTTAAAACATGCGTCAAAAGCAGCGTAACAGGTACGGTCTTCTGCATCAATCCTGAAAACAAAGGGTTTTTCGAAAAACTCGGCGCAAAAAAAATCGGCGAAATTAACAGCAACTACTCAGAATTCCGCAAGCCGGCCCAGGCCATGCCGGTTTATATCGATTTGAGCGCCGGGATGCCTGCATATTTTTCCGGAAATACGAAAGAAAAAAAAATAAAAATAACGCAATAATAATCCCGCCACCGTGCGGCGCCGTTGGACGAAAGGCACGGTGGCGGGGCCAAATTAAAACAAGTTCGTTAAGTGCCATCTTTAAGGAAGCCTGACATGGAAGAAAAAAATATAATTATATCTTTTATGACCGAAGAAGAACCCAAATACCCGAACGGCCTCGCGCGTAACGCCGAGCCGCTCAAGTCATCAATTTCAAACGGCCGGATTCCGTGTCCGGAATTTTGCCTGAACATTATCAACGCCGCTCCGAAACCGATTTTCGTTTATGACGACTCCGGCCGGTTTTTGATCGCAAATCGCTCATTCTGCGACACTTTTGACGTATGTGAAGAACTTCTTCTGCAGGAAGACTTTACAGTTGAATCGTTTCCCAATTTCAGGATTCAAAACGACTCCTGGCGCGATGAAGACGTGTTTAAAGGCGGCCGGCTCGAATACACCCAAAACTATACAGACGAGCGAGACAATCTTTTATGGTTCGAAGTCGTTAAAAACCCCATAGAGATTTCTAACGGCTCATACGCAATTTTGTGCATATTAACCGATATAACTTCACTTAAGCGAACCGAAGCCGAACTGACCCGATCGCTTAAAAAGGAAACCAAATTAAACATGTTGAAAAGCCTTTTAATAAACGCGATTTCTCATGATTTTAAAACCCCTCTGACAGTAATCCTTTCGGCTGCTGAAATTACAAAATATCTAAACAACAGTCCTGGCGGTGAGAACATGGATGAATATTTAGATAAAATAAAAACGGCGGTCATAAAAATGGACTCTATGATCGAAAATCTTTTGAGGTTAAACAGAGCGGAAAATAATAACATAACTCCACTTTTGAACATTATAGACATAAAATCCTTTTGTGAAGGCCTGATCGAAGAGATAAAAACTTCGCATAAAAAACAAGGAGAAATTACGCTCGAAATTAACAACACTTCACAGATTCAGGTGATCGCAGATGAGCATATCCTGAGACACGTTCTTATTAATATTTTATCCAACGCAGTAAAATTTTCAAAAGGTGGTTACAACGTAACTTTTGAAGTGCACGTGTCCACCGATGTCATAAATTTCAATATACTGGACAAAGGTATCGGAATAGATCCGGACGAAATCCCGAACTTGTTCGACACTTTTTACAGGGCAGGCAATACGAGCGGCATTCCCGGCAACGGCCTGGGTCTTTCAATCGTGAAAAAATTCACCGAACTGCACGGCGGAACTTTAGCCGTCAGAAGCTCTCAGAATGACGGAACGGCCTTTTTCATATCGATCCCGATGCCGAAGGCACTTTGCGAAGGGAGAAGCCATGAACATAAACATGAATAAAATACTGATAATAGACGATGAAATAAACGAACTCGAAAAATTAAATGAAATATTGTCCGGCGCGGGGTATCGAACGATCTCAATTTCGGATGCCAAATATGTGCTCAGAACAACGGTCGCCGAAATGCCGGATTTGATAATTTGCTCCGCACGCATATCAGAACCCGGATGCTACGATATATTGAAAACGATCCGTGAAAATGTTTCTCTTTGCGTCATCCCGTTTATCCTGATAACCGCCGGGGACGAAATTTCAAGTTTCAGGGAAGGCATGGCCCGAGGCGCGGACGACTGCATCGCCCGAAACGACGACCGCGAAACCATTCTGACGGCGGTAAAGCAGCGGCTTTTGTCGGGCGAAAGAAAACGCCTTCAATGCGAAGCGCGCATGGACGAACTAAGAGATTGCATCGCATACTCGATGCCGCATGAAATTTACACTCCGTTAAGCATAATATTCGGCTATGCAGACCTTCTGAAGCAAAATCACGAAAAATTCAGCCACTTCGATATCATTGAAATAACCGACGATATAACGGCAGCCGCGAGGCGAATGCAAACTCTCTTCGGCAACGTGCTTTTATACGCTAAATTAGAAATGATATGCGCCGACGGAGAAACGGAGCGAAGCGCGCTTAAAAATGAAACCGTAAAAGTTAAAGAGTTTATAGAAAATCTAACCGCGGAACTCGGGAGAGAGTTGGAAAGGGAAAACGACATCAAACTTATCGCCGAAGAAGGCTTGATAGTGATGAACGAAGAATTCCTTTGCAAAGCGTTGACCGAAATTATAAACAACGCAGCGAAATTTTCCGGAAAGGGGTCGGCTATCGAGATCGATGCGCGAACCGTAAACGACATGTACGTCCTGAGCATAAAAGATAACGGGCGCGGAATGAGCTGCGAGGAAATAACTAAATTGGGGGCATACCTTCAATTTGAAAGAAAATTTTATGAGCAGCAGGGGCTGGGGCTCGGGCTGGCAATCGTGAAAAAAATAGCGGAACTTTACCGCGGCCGATTGAGCGTCGAAAGCGAATACGGAATATCCACCACCGTCAGGTTTTGCATACCGTCAGCCGAAACGGAGCGGCAGTCCGAAAGCTTCGAAGGCGCAGGAGTTGACAAAACAGCAAAGATATTGTATAATTCACCTCACTAATTTCGCGGAAGTCACTAAAATTCAATAGAGGTGTGTATCCTTGCTCGAAAAATATGAAACCAGTAATTCTATAAAGATCGAAGGCGATAACATTTTTTTTCATAACGCCAGCGTCGCCGAATTAATGACGAATGCGTCGTTTTCACAGGCCATCTTTCTTTCGCTCGCTAAAAAACTGCCGGACGCCAAAACCACGCAGATGATCGACAGCGTGCTCACGGCCCTTATGCCTGAAACCGCCGCCTCGCCCTCGTCGCTTTGCGCGAAGATTTCCGCCGCCGCGGGCGCGAAACTAAATTCGGCCGCGAGCGCAGGAGTCGCCGCTATGGACGACCGGCACGGCCTTCATCTTAAAGAATGCATGGAAATATTGAAAGATTCGATAAGAGATATGCAGGAGATCGGTCTCGACGTCGGCGAGCAGGCCGAAATAGCCGTCCAGCAGAGCCAGGTCAGAGGCTCCGTCATTCCAGGTTACGGAACGCACAATTCCGGCGTGGACATGAGGGTCGAAAAATTATCCGCGCGCGCGAAAGAACTCGGATTCGAAGGCAACTTCGTGAAACTCGCGCAGGCCATAAGCCCGGCTTATAAAACTATTTTCAACCTCGACATGCCGCTTAACATCGAAGGAATAGCCGCCGCGATCCTGCTGGAAATCGGCGTAACGCCTGAAAAAGGACCCGCTTTTTTTATAATCGCAAAACTGCCGTTTCTTTTCGCGGGAATATCCGATATAAAAGGATGGGACGGCGACGGGGCCGAAACCGCAAAGAAATAAACGAAAATATTGACCCGAAAGCCTTTATGCGTAAAGGTCTTTGCCGAGCCCGGAGGCTGAACTGGCATTCACCTTTGTTTTGCCCGAAGACGCATTCGCCGCTTCGATATTTTGCGCATATTTGTTCAGTATCTCCCTTAAAAAACTTTCCAGCGTCAGCTTCGTTTCGTCTTCGGATTCTTCTTCATCGTCCGGAATTCCGTTGAAATTTTTATCTTCGGTTTCCTCCGTCTGCGCAGCCGAAGCGGCTCCGCCAGCACCGCCTGCGCCTCGAGGACCGCCGCCGCCGCCGGGAGGGGGACCTTTTGGGCCGCCCATCGGGGGCCGGTTCGCTTTGCCTTCCTGCGCCATTTTTTTCATAGCGTCCTCATTTTCCGTTTTGCTGATCGACCCGTCGCCATCGGTGTCGATTTCGCCGAAAATTTTATCGACGCTTTTGGCGCCCGCGGGAGCGTTCGCCTGAAATACGGAAAACTCCTCCTTGCTGATCTTCTCGTCGCCGTCTTTGTCGATGCGCGAAAACATTTTATCGCGCATTTCGGCCATCTGAGAAGCGTTTAAGCTGTTTGTGCCGCCTATCGAGTTAGTCATAACATTCTCCTTCCTCTCCGCCTCTGCCTGCGAAGCGTTATAATTTTAATCCTTCTGCTATAGTTATCGGACGAGCGGGCATTTTATACTGTTAATAATAGTTAACAATTGTAAAGTTATGTAAAGCGTTTTTCGCGATAATTACACAATTTTATAAATTTCGAATTTTGACGGACGGCGAAAAAATAAATGTGATATAATATGTTTTTATGGCATAATAAACATGGGTGGAATTCATAATTTATAATTCTTGATTGACCGGAAGAAAAAATTGACAGGCAGGGAAAATTTCTATGAATAAAATACTTTTAATAGACGACGATACCGGTTTATGCGAGCTGCTAAGCGAATATCTTACCGCGGAAGGGTTTGCGATAAAAACCGTCAATGACGGAGCGGGCGGCGTAAAGCTGGCCGCTTCCGAGAATTTCGACCTGATCATACTGGACGTAATGCTCCCGGAAATGAACGGTTTCGAAACGCTGAGACACATCCGGGCGTCGATGGGCACGCCCGTTATTATGCTGACCGCGCGCGGCGAGGAGATCGACAGGATAGTCGGCCTGGAGATGGGCGCAGACGATTACCTGTCAAAGCCGTTCAATCCGCGGGAGCTTGTAGCGCGTATCAGGGCGGTGCTTCGAAGGGTCAAAACGGAAGACGCGGCCGGGACCGGCGGCGCAAGACACTCGAAAACACTTGCGGCGGGCGATCTCGAAATGGAAGTCGGCGCAAGAAAGGTCACCTGCGGCGGCCGGACAGTCGAACTGACCTCGGTCGAGTTCTGCATACTCGAGCTCCTGCTTCGAAACGCCGGCGAAATGGTCACGCGCGAAACGCTTTTCAAGATCGCTCTCGGCCGGGATTCATCTGCGTACGACCGGAGCATCGACGTACACGTCAGTAAACTCAGAAAAAAACTCGACGCCGCCGAAACGGGCGTAGAACGCATTAAAACTATCAGAAACGCAGGCTATCTTTACGTACTGGACTCGGCAAAAACGGAAGGCAAAGACAAAGATAAAGATAAAGCGGAAGCTGTTTAAAACCGGGCAAAAACCGCGCTGAAATAACCGGGAAATCAACTCAGGCAGGCTAATTTTTAAAAAGGAATTTTATGAAAAAAAAGGGAATTTTCATTAAAATATATCTGTCATTCTGGCTGTTCACCGTTCTTATAGTGCTCTCACAGATGGTCCTGGACCGGCTCACGCAAACCGGGCCCTTCGGCGGCGGGCATTTCCGCAATTTTCACGAAAGCATCCTGGCGGCTTACGCGTCGAACATGATAAAACTTCATTTCGAAAACGTCGCGCAGAAAGGCACACCCGCCTCTACCTCATATGAATTCGAAGATATCGAGTTGTTCATTGTCGACGAAAGCCTGAACGACATAAGCGGAAAAAAACTTGACGAAGAAGCCAAACGGGCCTCTACGGAAGCTTTCAACAACACGGAAGGCGGGCCGCCCACTCCTCCGGGACCGTTCGGACGCGCCGGGCAAAGGTTCTTCTCGCGCCGGATAAAAGGGCCAGACGGCAGGAATTACGCCGTGACCCACCGGTACAAGATCGACGAGATACCTCCCGGAATGCAGCCTGAAAGAATGGTCCTGCGCGGCCTGGTCATCCTGCTCGTTTCGGCGGGGTTCTGTTACCTTCTCGCCAAATACATAAGCACGCCGATACTCGCCCTGCGCGAGGCGGCTCAAAGATTTTCCGAAGGCGAACTTAATTACCGCATTGGCGGCCGGTTCGCCGGCAGGAAAGACGAATTTTCAGAGCTGGCGGCGACTTTCGACAAAATGACCGAAAAAATAGAGCTGCTGATGAAACTTCAGCGTCAGCTGCTCGGCGACGTTTCGCACGAACTGCGCTCGCCGCTCGCCCGCCTCGGCGTGGCTCTGGAGCTCGCGCGCAAGCAGAGCGGGGAGGCCGCGCAGAAATCGCTCGAACGTATCGGGCGCGAGGCCGAAGCCCTTAACTCTCTCATCGGCGAGGTTCTGACCCTGACAAAGATCGAAAGCGGAATAGAAACGGCTCAGACGGCGCCGCTTGACCTTTGCCGCATGATCCAAAAGATCGTTTCCGACGCCGACTTCGAGGCTCGCGGAAGCGGCAAAAGCGTCTCGCTGAAAGAATGCGAAAGCATGACGATCGAAGGCAGCGAAGACCTGCTGAAACACGCCGTGGAAAACGTCGTCAGAAACGCCATAAAGTACGGCCCGCAAAATTCAGCGATAGAGGTCGCGCTTCGCAAGGCCGGATCGGACGCCGGAAACGCCCTTGAAATAACCGTCGCCGACAGCGGAAGCGGAGTGCCCGAGAAAGAACTCTCCAACATATTCGACCCGTTCTACCGCGTATCGAACGCTCGAGAACGCTCGAGCGGCGGCAGCGGACTGGGCCTGGCCATAACCAGGCGCTCGGTCCTGCTTCACGGCGGCTCGGTCTATGCAAGCAACCGCGAAACGGGGGGCCTTATCGTGACCATAAACCTTCCGCTAAGGCCGGACGCCCGGCCCTGAACCCGCCCAAAGATTTATTGACAAAAAACGGCGCTTATTGTATAATTTTCCTGTTCACGGCGGCGCGGCGCGTCCGGGGCGCCGTGGTATAAATATGAAAGGGGCGGGATATCAATGGCATTCGACAGCAGCGCGCTTATCCAGAAATTACCCGAGATCGATTTTATAGTCGATCTGCCTTTGCGCGAGAAGGTCATCAAAGTATGGGAGGAAGCCATCAGCAGGGGCGGATGGAAAATTGAGGACCTCGATAAAATTCCCTTCACGCTATTAATCAAAGACTGCAATATCAGTTTCCGCGAACACACCCGCGGAGTGACAAAGACCGCCATCGCGATGGCCCGCGCCATTAGCGAGACTTACGGCGATCGTATAAAAATCAACATGGATTATCTCACCGCCGGCGCGATACTGCACGACGTGGGCAAGCTCCTCGAATATAAAAAGACGGACTCCGGATACGCCAAAAGCCGCTCAGGCGAACTTTTACGACACCCGTTCTCGGGCGTGATGATCTGCGGAAAATTCGACATGCCCGAAGAAGTCGTGCACATGATAGCCACTCACGCCAAGGAAGGCGACCTCGGCAAACGCATATCCGAGGGCTATATCATCAACCACGCCGATTTTGCAAACTTCGAGCCGTTCCACAAATAACAGTGAATAGTGAACAGAGAATAGTTATGGATTTTTTTATAATTTAATAAAGTTTTTCTTTTGTTAAAAGTTCCTTCTAAATATCAAAATTCATCATCTGTTCTCTATTATCTATACTCTATTCTCTATTTCCGTGCATTTATAAAATAAATTAGAGGTGAAAAAACACTATGGGTATGACGATGGCTGAAAAAATACTGGCGAAAAAAGCCGGGCTCGCGAGCGTGGTCCCGGGCCAGATAGTCACGGTCGAACCGGATTTCGCGATGTCGCACGACAACGCGGGGCTGGTCATTAAGCAGTTCAAACAGTTCGGGCTTCCTAAAGTCTGGGCTAAAGATAAAATAGTAATTCCTCTCGACCACAGAACTCCTGCCGAATCGGTCGAATCGGCGAACATCCACAAGGAGATCCGCGAATTCGTAAAGGCTCAGGATATAACTCACTTTTACGACATCATAGAAGGCATCTGCCATCAGGTAATGGTTGAAAAAGGCCACGCGCGCCCCGGAGAACTCGTCGTCGGCACCGACTCGCACACGACCACCTACGGCGCGGTAGGCTGCCTTTCCACCGGCATCGGCGCGACCGAAATGGCCGCCATATGGGCGACCGGCAAGATCTGGCTGCGCGTCCCCGAAACGCTGAAGATTACGGTCACCGGAAGCTTACCCAAAGGCGTATATGCGAAAGACCTTATATTGCATATTATCGGAAAACTCACCGTTGAAGGCGCGAATTACAAATCCGTCGAATTCTACGGCGACACGATAGAACGCATGAGCGTATCGGAGCGCATGACGCTTTCGAACCTGTCGATGGAAATGGGCGCGAAATGCGCGCTGGTGCCCTTCGACAAGATCAGCGAAGAATATTTTGGCGCGAACGGCCTCGCTTACGACAGGTCGAAGGCCGTCTATTCCGACGCCGACGCAAAATACGAACAGACGCTCGAGATCGACGCGTCGAAGCTCGAGCCTCAGGTCGCCTGCCCGCACAACGTAGACAACGTTAAAAATATAAGCGCGATGCCGGAAACAATCGTCAATCAAGCGCTTCTGGGCTCCTGCACCAACGGCCGCCTCGACGACATCGCCATCGCCGCGAGAATCCTCAAAGGCAAAAAAGTTTGCAGGGACGTACGCCTGCTGGTATTTCCCGCCTCGAGGACGGTCCTTCTGCAGGCCATCGAAAAAGGCTATATCACCGACCTGGTAACAGCCGGCGCGGTGGTCATGAATCCCGGCTGCGGCCCGTGTCTGGGCGCCCACGCGGGGCTTCTGGCCGACGGCGAAAAGGTCATTTCATCGTCGAACAGAAACTTCAAGGGCAGAATGGGCTCGGCGACGGCCGGGGTGTATCTTGGCTCTCCGGCCATGGTGGCCGCTTCCGCAATAACCGGAAAGATAACCGACCCGCGCGAATTCGTATAATCTTCGGAGGTAATGAAATGGAAAATATAATAAAGGGAAGAGTCCTGAAGTTCGGGGACAACGTAGACACCGATATAATCTATCCGGGCGGATACCTCAAGGAACGCGACCCTAAAAAGATGGCTGAATACGCTTTCGAGGGTTTCGAAAAAGGGTTTTCGAAAAAAATACAGCCTGGCGATATAATAGTGGCCGGCAAAAACTTCGGCTGCGGCTCGTCCCGCGAACAGGCCGCGACCTGTCTCAAGGCTCTCGGCGTAGCGGCGATAGTCGCGAAATCTTTTTCGCGCATCTACTTTAGAAACGCCATCAACCAGGGCATCGCGATAATAACCTCGGCGGAAGAGATCGAAAAGATCGAAAACCACGAAACCGTCGAGATCGACTTCGAAGCCGGCAAGGTCAAAGCCAAATCGGGCGTTTACGGTTTTCCGCCGCTTCCCGAGCACATGCTGTCGATATTGAAGGACGGCGGGCTCATCGAGCACATCAAAAAAGAACTTTCAGCCGGAAAGTAACGCGAACGGCCGGAAAATAAAAACTGAATAAATATAATGAAACCGCGACTTACCGTAATTCGAAAGGCGCGGTTTTATTATGGCAGTATTTTTTTATGCGCGGTGATCAATGCCGCCGATCACCAATGAACCGCCACAAAAAAATCTGAAACACGATAATTTTTGTTGACAATTCCACGGATTTTTTATAGTATAAATTCATTAACCTTAAACCGTTTTTCAATCGTTCGCCAGCACATTCAAAAGCATTACAGAATAATCAATCAATTTTTTACTGGGCTGATCAATGAATAAAATTACCGAAGACCCGAAGGACATCAATTCATGTGATAATCCGGCACCGCAGGGTTGTGGAGCAATTCACGCCATGCTCTGGACACGAGACCGCGAAGGCACTCTGAATTATTTGAACCGCGAATGGTTCGAATACGCCGGCTGCTTCGGAGAGGCAGCACCTGCACGTTGCTGGATGCGCGCCATCCATGAAGAGGACCTCGAAGAAACGTTCGGCCTGATAAAATCGGCGTTCGCGCAAAAATCCGAATTTACCGTTCAATACAGACTCAGACGTCACGACGGCCAGTACCGCTGGATCGCCGACTGCGGCGCGCCGCGCTATGACGCGCATGGCGAATTCGACGGCTATACCGGCAGCTGCCTCGATATTCACGATCTGAAAGCCGGCGAATCCAAACTCGAAAATTATACCGAAGATCTTGAACTTATGATCCAGGACCGCATTTACGCACTTCACACAAAGGAGAACCAGCTCAAGTACTTCATCGAAAGCCTTCCGGAAATGGCGTGGATAAAGGACCACAACGGCACATATCTGCTGGTCAACTCCGCCTGCGCCGATTTCATGGGTACGGACGCCGCTAACATAATCGGCAAGACCGATTTTGATCTTCTGCCCGAGGCCTTAGCCAGAAAGCACACAGAAGAGGATATATCGGTAATGCTCGAAGGCGGCCCTCTCAATTACGAGCAGACGGTCGAAAAAGCCGGCGGCGGGACCATTCATCTTGAGATCATTAAATGGCCCGTTTACAATCACGTAGACGAGATAATAGGTCTCACCGGCGTCGCGCGAGATATAACCGGACGGAAACAGGCCGAAATCATACTGAAAGACACCAACGTTGAACTCGAAAAACAGGTCGCCGAAAGGACGCGCAACCTTAACCGCGAAAAAAGCATGATAGAACTTTTTTACAACCTCATTCCGAGCGGCGTGTTCACATGCGATAAAAACTGCGTAATAACGAGCTGGAACAAAAGGGCGGAGATCATAACCGGATTTCAGACCTCTGAGGTCGTCGGAAAAAGCTGCCCTTTCATCAGGCATAATTGCTTCGACAGGCCGATCACGGTCGAAGAGCTTCATCAGAATCAGTTCATCGTCAAAGAAGGCGAGTACGTCGTCACGGGCGGAAGAAAAATTTACCTTTTAAAAAAGACGACGGCGCTCAGGGACGAAGCCGGAGTAATAACAGGCATGATAGAAAGTTTCGAAGATATAACGGAACGGCGCGACGCGGAAAAAGAAATTCTTAAAGCGCAAGCGGAGGCGGAGCGGGCCAATAAGATGAAAAGCAGCTTCCTGGCCAATATGTCGCACGAGATAAGAACGCCCATGAATTCCATAATAGGCTTCGCCGATATACTTTTCAACACGAAGCTCACCGACGAGCAGAACGACTGCCTGGGATATATTAAAACCAGCAGCCAGACGCTTTTATCTCTCATCAACGACATCCTCGATTTTTCCAAGATAGAGGCCGGAAAGTTCGAAATAGAGAACCTGGAATTCGACCTTAACCGTGTTTTGTATGAAGTGGCCGGCATAATAACTCCGCTGCTCGACGCTAAAAAATTGAAGGTGGATCTCGCCAACACCTTCGCTCTAAAACATTACCTGATAGGCGATCCCAACCGCATCAGACAGGTCATTTTGAACTTCGCGACCAACGCCATTAAATTTTCAGGGGAGGACGACATTAAGATCTTATTCAAGCTCGTCTCCGAAACGGAATCTGAAGCGACATTCACGCTCGGCGTCGAAGACCGCGGCATCGGCGTCTCTCCCGAAAAAATAGAGCATATCTTCTCGCCGTTCGTACAGGCCGATTCTTCCACCACGAGGCGTTTCGGCGGAACCGGGCTCGGACTGGCAATTTCGAACCAGCTCGTCAAACTGATGGGCGCGGAAAAAATATTCGTGGAAAGCAAGGTAGGTTTCGGAAGCAGATTTTATTTCACGCTGAAACTGAAAAAAGGAGCCGCCATAAAAGGCGCCGCGGTCAACAGGCCTTCGATAAAGTTAAAAGAAGCCGATGACCCTGAAAAATTCCACGCAAAGGTGCTTCTGGCGGAAGACAGCCCCGCAAACATCGCGCTCATGGCAAAGCTAATGAAGATACTCGGCCACGACATCACCGTGGTCGAAAACGGCCTGAGGGCGGTTGAAGCTGCGCGGAGCCAAAAATTCGACCTGATATTCATGGACGTGCAGATGCCCGAAATGGACGGCATAGAAGCGACGCGAAAGATCCGGGAATCCGGCATTGAAACGCCGATAGTGGCCATAACAGCAGCCGCGCTCAAAGACGACATCGACTCGTGCCTTTCCGCGGGAATGGACGCTTACACTTCAAAACCCATTAACGTTGTCGAAATACAGGAACTTATAAAAAAATACGCCGAAGACCGGCGGCCCTGACCGGCTAACGCCCGGCGCCGACCAGGGCGGCTTGCGCGGCCAATTTTTTCTTCATTTCGCGCTCGAGGGCCGAAAACGAAAAATACGCAAAAAGCGCCGCGGCAAGATAAAAAACGGCGGTAATAAAATAAGGAAGCCCGACTCCGTGATCGGTCATCAGCCTTCCCGAAATATAAGTCGATACGGTGCGCGAAAAATTATCGCCGAGCGTGACTATTGAATTGACGCGGCCTCTCTGGTCCTTATCGGTGTTTTCCATAATAAAATTGGTGAATACGGGATTATTCATATTCATAAGCGCGTTTCGCATGAGATATGAGACGACGCACATGGAAAAAGAACCCGAAAGCCCGAGGGTCAGAAGAAATGGAAGCGAGGCGAGTTCCATGAATACGATCGAGCGGATCTTGCCGTAGCGGATCGTTATCGCCGGCGTCATCATCATCGAAACCGCCGTAATAATATTAGCCAGCATGAATATAACACCTATGCGCCCCGAATCGAGGCCGAACTTCTGGGCAAAATATATATTGAAAAACGGCACTATCAGGCCGGCGCCGCAGCCTATCAAAAAAGTGTATATGACGAATTTTCTGTACAGACGGCGGCCGGATTTAAGAGGGCGGTCGTCTTCAGCTTCCGCCGCCGGGCGGGGAACCGCGTTTTTTTCCGCGCCGGGGGCTGAGTTCGGAGCGTTCTTCGTTATACGCAAAAGCGGAAGGGCCGAAACAAGTATCAGCGTCATCGATATCAGTATCGAATAACGATATGATTCGGCCGCGGAAATTCTTGCCGCGCCGATAACCGGAGCAAGTTTCATAAGCGTAATGGGAAGATAGCCGCCGAAAACGTTTCCGAACATCGCGCCCATGAGCATAAAACTCGCCGAGGAGGAGTAAACGTAATCGCGCTCCGACACCCGGGCGTTCTCATGAAGGAACGGCGCAGAAGTGCAGGCCCTGAGCGCGGCTGACGCGCCGTTTATGAACGCGCACAAAAATATCGCGGTGCGGCTCTGGTACATAAAAAGGAGAGAATAACCGGCGAAATGCCCGGCAAGCGTGATATAGAAACTAGTGGTTCGCCCGATTCGATCCGAAAGACGGCCGGCGAGCAGGAGCAAAATCGCGGATGTTCCCGTGGAAACCGCGTAGTATGTGCCTATGAAATCCTCGCGGAACTTCAGCTCCAGAAAATACAGGCCGAGAAAGACTTCGATCGATGAAATGCCGAAACTCAGCATCGAGTTCGAAAAAATGAACATCCTGCAGTTACTCGAAAACGATGTCATCCTTATTAGATATCTTATAATACTGCTCATAGAAAAAGCGATTATACCATAAAATTTTGTTAAATTAATAAAATTTAAATTCAAAATAAAAAAAAATTATGATATAATAATTTAATCGAAAAAAATCAATATCTTTTAAAAAAATATAAATTTTACGGAGGTAGGAACGGATGGCAAAGTACAAGATAGCGTGGCTGCCGGGCGACGGCGTGGGCAATGACGTAATGGAAGCGGCTAAAATAGTCCTCGACGAAACTAAACTCGACGCAGAATACATACACGGCGATATAGGCTGGGAATTCTGGTGCAAAGAAGGAAACCCGCTGCCGGACAGGACGAAAAAACTTCTCGGCGAGACGACCTGCGCGCTTTTCGGCGCGATAACCTCGAAACCCAAGGAAGAGGCCGACAAAGAACTCATTCCCGAACTGAAGGGTAAAGGCCTGGTTTACAGAAGCCCTATCGTTTCGCTCAGACAGGAACTCAACCTGCACACGTGCCTCCGCCCCTGCAAAGCTTATCCGGGCAATCCGCTCAATTTCGAATTGAGAAGCGACATCGACTGGGTCATTTTCCGCGAGAACACCGAAGGCATGTACGGCGGAGTCGAGTTTCACCCGCTGCCGCAGGAAGTTTTCGACGTTATAGCAAAGCACAACAAGGCGATCAAAAAGTTCGAAAAATTCGGCCTCGAAAACGTGGCAATGTCCACGCGCATCATGAGCCGCCAGATGTGCGCCAATATAGTTAAACAGGCGTTCGAATTCGCCCGCAAGTTCAAACGCAAATCCGTGACGGTCGTCGATAAACCCAACGTGCTGCGCGAAACCGGCGGACTGATGATACGCACCGCGCGCGAAGTGGCGAAAGAATATCCCGAAATAAAAATGTATGAAACCAATATCGACGCCCAGGCGATGTGGATGCTCAAAAATCCGCTCGACTACGATATAATAGTCGCTGAAAACATGTTCGGCGATATCCTCTCCGATCTGGCGGCGCAGATGGTAGGCGGCATGGGCTTCGCTTCCTCGGCCAATATCGGCGACAAATACGCGGTCTTCGAACCGTCCCACGGCTCGGCGCCCAAATACGCAGGCCTTTACAAGGTCAATCCGATCGCTATGATACTGACCGTTAAGCTGATGCTCGACTGGCTCGGCGAAAACGAAAAAGCCGGCAAACTCGAAAAAGCCGTCGCGACGGTCATCGCCGAAGGAAACGTACGCACCTACGACATGGTCAAGGGCGCGAAAGACGGCAAAGCGACGAAAGAATCCACTACGCTCGAAATGGCTAAAGAAATATCTAAAAAATACCGCGAAATGTAATCAGCAAAAGGCAAGTTCACAAATAAAAACCCGTACCCGATTTAACTCGCGGGTACGGGTTTTTAATAAGCGGCGCTAAAAATATGTTGAAAATAAATTAAATTTATTATATAATAAGATCGTTAAAGAGTAGAGGCAATCCCGTAAAAGGTCGTCATCATTTCAGATTCGCTATTTAAGTAAAGTTTTAATTTATAATATTATTAAGTAAGCAGTATGGTCGTAAGTGGCGGGCGCGGGGCGCCGGTCGCTTATTTTGTTTTTCGGAGGAATTCATGGAATATAAAGTTTTGCTTTTAAACCCCAACCTTTCGCAGCTCCTCGAAGAGGAAAAGGAACTAGGGGCGCGCGGCCTGAAAATAGTCGCGGCTTCGAATTTCGACGAGGCGATCGAGTACCTGAAAAAAGACGGGACGATCCACGCGCTTCTCACAGAGTGGGAGCTGATAACCGAACAGCGGAAGGCCCGAAAAATAAGCGGCCGCGAGATGATCGGCGAATTTTTGAAGATACGCTACGACGTCAACATTTTTTTATTCACCGCCGAGCGCGACGCGCAGAAGGTCCTCAACGGCGAGAACCTCAACGGCGAGAACCTCAACGGCTATTTCTACAAAGGCGACCGCGATTTCGACGATATCGCCGTGAAGGTCAGGGCCGAATTCATCAACTCGAAGTTCCGCGCGCCGTTCTTCGAAAAGCTCGTCGAATATTCGAAAAAAGCGAACGACGCCTGGCACACTCCGGGTCACGCCTCCGGTTACTCCGTTAAAAACTCGCCGTGGATGAGCGATTATTATAATTTTTTCGGGCAGAACCTCTTCGCGTCGGACATCTCGGTCTCGGTACCGATGCTCGATTCGCTGCTCAACCCGAAGGGCGTCATAAAAGAGGCACAGGAGCTCGCCGCGCGCGCGTTCAGCGCCAGACGCACCTTTTTTTCCACCAACGGCACGTCGACATCGAACAAGATCCTGCTGCAGACGCTCGTGAAACCGGGCGAAGCGGTCATACTCGACCGCAACTGCCATAAATCCGTCCATTACGGAATTATAATCAGCGGCGCCGAGCCGATATATTTAATGCCGTCTGTAAATAACAATTTCGGAATATTCGGCCCCGTGCCGAAAAAACGGATAATTGAAACCATGGACCGCGCCATCGCGGCCGGCAAAAAAGTCAAGGTCCTTTTCCTTACCAACTGCACCTACGACGGTCTTATATACGACATAGCCGACATAGTGAAGGAAGCCCACAAACGCCGCATAAAGGTCATCGTCGACGAGGCGTGGTTCGGTTTCGCGCGCTTCCACTACGAATTCTATCCCTGCGCCATGGCGGCCGGCGCCGATTACGCCACCCAGTCGACCCATAAAACCATGAGCGCGTTCAGCCAGGCGGCGATGATACACGTGAACGATCCCGATTTCGAGCGCATCGAGGACTTTTTCATGGAAAACCTCAACATGCACACCTCGACCTCGCCGCAATACCCCATGATAGCCTCGCTCGACGCAGCGCGCAAGCAGATGGCGCTCGAAGGCTTCACTCTGCTGTCGCGCGCCCTTGAAATGTCGGAATCGCTCACGAAGGCGATCAACTCGCTTAAAAAATTCAGGGTGCTCGAACTCAAAGACCTCATATCGGACGAGATCAAGGCCGACCGCGTCAGGCTCGACCGCACCAAACTGACCGTCGACGTATCGCAAACGGGAATGACCGCGAAAGAGATCGAGCATATATTATTGAATAAATACAACATACAGATCGAAAAAACGACGTTCAACACAATATCGGTGCTCATAACCATAGGCGCGACCCAGTCGAAGATAAACCGCCTCTACTTCGCGCTGGAAAATATCGAAAAGGGCAGCGGCAGCGGAAACGGGCAATCGAAAAAAGATATGCTCAGCCACTTCAAGCTCACCCTTTCGCCCATGAAATTCAGGCCGCGCTACGCTTTTTTTTACTGCGAGGGCGAAAAGATCATGCTCAGGGACGCGAAGGACCGCGTTTCGACCGCCATGGTCGTGCCTTATCCGCCCGGAATACCGCTTCTGGTGCCGGGGCAGCTCATAACCGAAGAAATAATAGAGATCCTCGAATTTTACAGGGACTACGGCGTCGAGATCCACGGACTCAACAACTCCGAGGTCAGCGTCATCAAAAAGGAAGAGGAAGAGGAACTTACTCGCCGCGGTATCGACATAAAGGACATAACGCTTTAAATGAACGATTATTCATTTTATTCGCTGGTGCCGGCGATAACCACCATCGCGATCTCGGTCGCGACGCATAACGTCTCGCTCGCTCTCGCGCTCGGGATATTCTCGGGCGTGCTGGTGATAGCGGGCGCGAGCGCCGCCCTGATCTACGAAAAAACGATACACTACGCCATAGCCACTTTCGCGGACGCCGAAAGGATCGAGATCTCGCTTTTCGTTATGCTCATAGGCGGCCTGCTCGAAATATTATCCGCGTCGGGGGCGTATTACATGCTCGCCGATACGCTCTCCAGAAGCCTCGACAGCGCCAAAAAATCGCGCGTCGCCACCTGGCTTATCGGCGTGTTCATCTTCTTCGACGACTACGCGAACGTTCTCATCGCCGGCTCCTCGATGCGCAAGATCAACAAGATCAACGGCGCGTCGATCGCGCAGATCGGCTACATCGTCGACATAGTTTCGGAAATAGCGTCGGTAGCGATAATTTCAACATGGGCCGCTTACGAAGGCTCGATAATGCTCGAATCGTCACTTAAATTCAATTTGAATAAAGGGTCGATGGAACTTCTGATAGCGTCGCTCCCATATCATTTTTACACATACCTCGGGATCATATTCGCCTTTTTCACGGCCGTTTCGGGCAAATGGCTCGGCACGCGCTTCGAGTCGCCGGACGCTGGAAACAACGAGCCGCTCAGCGCGGAAGAGCTCGATCCGCACGTCAGAACGCACCATTTCCTCACGCCCGTGCTTACGCTTATAGCGGCTGCCTTCGCCGGACTTTTCATAAGCGGCTACGTGCGCTTCCGGCAGAAAAGCGAAGAGGCGGCCACGCTTCTGAATATTCTTTCGAACGCGCCGACAATAGAGGTTTTACTGGTATCGGCCGTGATCGCGACTCTGCTGTGCGTATGGATAATGAAAAAGGACGGAGTCCTCGCCGGCAGATCATATTTCAGGATCTTTCTTACGGGAAAACTTGGAATGTCCCACGCCGCGCTTATAATAATGCTCTCGAACGGCCTGGCTAAAATTTCTGCCGACCTGGGCACGGGCACTTACATAACTTCGATAGCGGGTAGTTTCATAACGGCGTGGGCGCTTCCGGCCGTTATATTCATAGCCTCGTCGCTGATAACGGTCGCAACCGGCTTCAGCTGGAGTTCGATGGCCATAATGATGCCGGTAGCTTACCAGATGGCGGTGACGCACTCGGGAACGGCCCTGATACCGGTTTTATCGGGCGCGGTCGTCTCGGGGGCCATATCGGGAGCGCACCTGGTGCCTTATTCCGACAAAAGCGTCATGACCGCCGCGGCGTGCAAGATAACTACCGTTTATCATGTAAGGACGCAGTTTCTAAACGTGATATGCGCGATAGCGGCGAGCGCGGCGGGCTATCTCATAGCCGGCGCGAGCTCGTCTTATCTGCTCGGTTTTTCAGCGGCCGTCGGCATTATATCTCTGACGCATTATTCATTCGCGAAATAATATACGCGCGGTAAAGTTTCCGCCGGATTCAACCTCGGCCGGCCGCCGCAAAGTACCGACCGCAAATAAAAAAGGGAGAAAGGTTTAAGGCCCTTCTCCCTTTTTGAATATATATTACTTTTTTCTGATATTCTAGTCGACCTGCGTGGTGAGGAAAATAGGAAGCGTCATTTGGTCTATGCGGTCCTGATATGATTCGATATCGTCGATATGGCGGTCTTCGTCGTTGAGTATCGATTCGAGAATTTCGCGGGTGGCGAAATCGGCGACTTCGCCGGCGAGGACGATCGCTTCGTTATAGGCCTTTATGGCGCCTTCTTCGGCTTTGTGATCGTTGGCGAACTGTTTGGTGACGTCCGCGCCGATATATATCTTTTTAAGTTCGCTGACAACGGGAGTGCCTTCGAGGAAAATAATGCGGCCGATAAGTTTTTCGGCGTGCTTCATCTCGTCGATAGCGCGTTTTTCGAAATGCTTGTGAAGTTTTTCATAACCCCAGTCCGCGCACATTTCGGAATGGACCATGTACTGGTTGATGGCGGTCAGTTCGTCCGCGAGCAGAAAATTCAGAGTATCGAGTAATTTTTTATTGCCTTTCATTTAAATACCTCCATAGATATTAATTTATATTCTTAAAATTTAAAAATTATTCAAGCGTTTTAATGATACCATATAAAAAAAATAAAATCAAATGTAAATTGCTTTAAATTTTCACGGTTTCTTTTCATTCATGCGGCGATTTTTTTCAATAGCTAATATTAAGAGATTCAAATTTCGAAAGATTCAGCGGATAATCAAAGAAATACAAACCGGAAATTTCTCCGTGAAAATAAGCGTTCGGAATGTCTTCGTTGAGCCGCCCGATAACAAGTCCGAGAGGATCGAATGGATTATATCCCGGAATAAAGTCCCGGGAAAATTCTTTGCTGACTGCCGATCTGGAGCACTTCATTCCGGCCGGTTTATCGTTTATATAAAACACGACCGATCTTTGCTGAATTCCAAGATTGTTGTAAGAAATTGTAATATGCTGCCATTCATTAACGATAACGGGCGTTTCACAATACCAGTAATAAGTGTCTGAAGTTTCGGCGTTTTGAAGAACGAACTCTATCTTATCATCGACCAGCGAAATACCGTTCCAATAATTGCCGCTATGATTATGGCAGGAAACTATCGACGCATGCCTGCCGCTGCCGGTCGAAAAAGGCTTGACGCAGAAAGAATAAGTAAAACCTTCTTCCGGAAAAGGATTAAATTTTTTTATATTAAACTTGACGAAACTGTTTTTTCCGTCGAATTTTAAGAAAAGCAGGTTCTTTTCCCTCACGGCTTTAACGTCTTTAAAAGAAAAGACATTGCTCCATATATCGAACGAAGAGTAAGCTACTTCGCTCGACTGCGCGCTAAAACCGAAGCAGCATATAAAAAAAATAACTAATAGTAAAACCGGTTTATTTTTCACAACATCCTCCGTGCTAACAGCACTATATTTTACATCAATATCCCCAAAAAATCCAGTCAATATTATTAGACCTCATTTTACGAGTATCTTATTTAACTTTCGGGAAGCCTGATAGCATTTAAATGACTTTAAAGAATTGACATTTACAGACTTATTTGATAACATGAAACAAGCAAATAATGACAATTATATAAATTAAAAATATAAGGGAGAAAAGATGAATAAGAAAATATTGTTCATATTATTTTTACTTATTTCGCTCACGACCGCCGGTCCTTTATTCGCGCAATCATCTCAGGAAATCACGCTTAAACCAGGCTTTAATTTTTTAAGTTTTACGACCTCGCTTTCGTTAACGCCTCAGCAGTTCAAAGAACTTAATTTCTCGATCGAAGATATTTACTTATTCAGCGCGGCTGCCGGCAGTTTTTTAAGTTTGAATGAAGGGACGCTCAATACGCTTGCGGCCGGCAAGGGCTATATCGTTAAAAGTTTATCGGCCGCCGATATTAAAGTAACCGTATCCGGCGGAAGCGTGACGGCGATCGACAATTTAAAATTGCTGACCGGCTTCAATCTCGTCGGAATTTCAATAATACCGGCCGGCAAAACTTTTGAACAACTTATGACGGCTAACACAATTATTAAGGGCATGTACAAATGGAGCGCCGCCGCCGGTTCCTTTATCAGCGTCGTCAGAAACAATCAGGGGACCATCGAAAAACTCGACGGAGCAGACCCGGTTCTTAAAGCCGGCGAGTCGTATTTCATAAATATTTACGCGGACTCGGTTTTAAATTACAGTGAAAGCCTTATCGCCTTTACGCCTTCGACATATACGATCACGCCAACCGACAGCATTCCGACGGAAGCTTTATCGGACATCCCGCTTCCCGAAAGAAGCGCCGGCGCGGGAAACATTTCGGGCACGATAACGCTTCCATCCGTTTCCGCTTCGGGCGTTTCGCGCCTGATCAGCATTAAAAGCATCTCAAACATCAAGGTGTGGGTCAAGAATCATCCTGAAATAAACTCGCTGACGGACGCTAACGGTTCATTCGTCCTCAAAAACGTCCCGAAAGCCGATAAAGAAAACGGCCATACTCTCGAATATGAAAAAGTCGAAGGCACGGATAAATTTAACGGCGTTATCGCCGCAATCCCCGTCGTCGAGAATAAACAGATCGACGTCAGCAAATATATAGGCCCTCTTGTAATTAAAAAATCTGCCGTCATACAGGGAAAGATAGAACTGGCGGACGGTCTTTCGCCTCTCGGCGCCGAGGCTTATATACCCGGCATATCGTCTATGATAGCCAAAGCCGACGATGACGGCTCGTTTTCGCTTATGGACGTGCCCGCCGGAACTTTTAACGTCGTTTTCCAGGCTTTCGGTTATGAAATCGCCCGCCAGACGGTAACGTTGGAAGCGAACGAAGTCAGGCAGCTCCAGACGGTCCAGCTGAAAAAGATCACCGTGGCTTCATCTCTCGGCGCTATCGAAGGATACGCTTTAGCGTCCGACGGCTCTCCCGTTCCCGGCGCCGTCGTTTCAATAATATCTTCGGATAAAACCATCGATATCGGAGCAATCGCTTCCGCCACAGGCCATTATAAATTTTCTAACATTCCCGCCGGAAAATACAAATTGATATTTATAAAAGACGGCTATAAAGGTTCGGAGGCCGAAATAGACCTGGCCGCAGGAGCCGCTCGAAATCATAATCAAACCATAATAAAAATAGACGCGACACAGGCCAACGCTATTACATACGGCCTGATAGCCGGCAGCGTGAAAGATTCCGCCACCGGAGTTCCGATCAGAAATGCCGTCGTGCTGACCGTTCCGCCGACGCGCCAGTTTTATACCGATTATAACGGCTATTTCGATTTTTTAATCCAACCCGGCACATATACTTTGAAAATTCAAAAAATCGGATATAACGAAGAGCAGATCTCGCTTGTCGTGCAGGCGGATAAAGTCAGCGAACTCAACGCCACGCTTCAAGGCAAAGTCGCCACAGCGATCGCAGCCACCGTGGCTCTTAACGCCTCCAACATTGCCATAACCGCAGGCGACACGACTCAGCTGACGGCCACGGTAAAAGACTCCGCAGGAAATATTTTATCGGGTAAACCAATAGTCTGGTCTTCATCGAACGCCCTGATCGGCGAAGTGACTCAAAGCGGCCTGGCAACCGCCAAAAGCGCGGGAACGTGCGTCATAACAGCCTCTGTAGACGGAAAAAGCGCTTCTATTTCATTGAGCGTAACGGGCGCGTCCGGACCACAGATAAAATCGATAAAAATATTTCCAGAAACGGTTTCTTTAAAATTAACCGAAAGCAAGCAGTTCGTTATTTTCGCGACTTACGATGACGGAAGTTCAAAAATAATCCCCAACACGATGGCCGCATGGTCGACTTCGTCGGAATGCCTTACCATGCTTGAAAAAGGAACTTATGTCGCGCTGGCGGCCGGCTCTGCCGTGGTTACGGCTAAATTCGAGACTTTTTCCGCTGCCGCCGCGGTCACTGCCGTCGATACGAGCGATACGCAGCCCCCCGTTATCAGCCACAGCGCTCCTGCCGTTTATGAAGCCGGAAAAGACCTCGCAATCGGCGCGAGCGTGACGGATAATGTCGCGGTAGCGAAAGTCTGGTTATATTTCAGGACGATCGGAACAACCGAATACATAAAAGTAGAAATGACGCAAACGACCGTCGGCAGATATTCTTATACCATCCCTTCCGCGCTCGTTACCGGCGAAGGCATCAACTATTACATTACTGCCGAAGACACCAAATCTACGACGCCAAATAAATCTACATTTCCGGTTGACGGAATAAACACGCCGGCGGAATTGAAACCGGCCGTCACGCTCTCGAGTTTAACGTTATCAAAAACCGCCGACAAAGTAAGCCTGGCCGCCGCATATGATCTGACGCCGATAGTCACCATAGCGAAGTATTCCGACGCCACGGGCAAAATAGTCGCCGCGAACTGGGAAATTTTATCCGGCGGCGGATCGATAAACGGAAAAATTTATACGGCGCCCGCAACCGGAACGCAGGCCGTTTTAAAAGCCACATATATCGAGGGCGGAATAACCGCTACGGCGAATTTGACTTTGAGTTTCGAGAGCACTCCTAAAATACTCGATTCGATAACAGTTACGCCGAATCCGGCTTCGCCCGCATGCGTCGCCGGCGGTACGGCGGTCATATCATTGAGCGTTCGAGCCAATTACCTATCAGGAACCGTATCCTCGAATGCCATTGTCACTACCTTTACAACCAGCGCCAACTTTTTTAACGGCACTTTCACATCGGCCGCGGCCGCGGCTGGCACCGAATATATAGTCGTTACTTATACGGAAGGCGCAGTGACAAAAACCGCTAATGTAGCCGTGAGCATTACCGCGGCCCCCGTAAAAGTTTTAGATTCGATAACGGTCACAGCCAATCCGGCGTCTCCATCTTGCACCGTCGGCGGCACGACAAACATAGCATTAAGCGTTCGCGCTAATTATCTAACCGGCACCGTATCTTCGAACGCCGCCGTTACGGCGTTTACGACCGGAACGAACTGGTCTGACGGAGTGTTTACGGCGGCATCTACCGCGGCTGGCACCGAAAATATTGTCGTTACCTATACGGAAGGCGCAGT